>JACKQG010000171.1_pt1 | contig 95032 bp, 98 predicted proteins | sample 8237621 | NCBI WGS metagenome assembly JACKQG01 (sample SAMN15677084, study PRJNA649215) | marine metagenome | biome: marine; feature: Black Sea; material: saline water; isolation source: suspended particulate matter (SPM) from the Black Sea western gyre | collected 2013-06-09/2013-06-10 | depth...
GTACAAGATAAAAATGATTTTATTGGAGATGTTAGAGGATATGGAACAATGATAGGTGTAGAAATAGTCACTGATAAAAAATTAAAAAATTCATCAAAAGAACTAGCTATGCAAATAATTGATACTGCTAAAAATAATGGCTTACTTCTTGTTAATTGTGGTCTCGAAGGAAATGTGATTAGATTCATGGGGCCATTAACTACACCCGTTGATCAAGTTAAAGAAGCAATGGAAATTTTTAGTGATTCAGTAAACTCTATTTAGAGTCTATATGTGTAAGCTCATGAAGTTTTTTTAAAGTTTCAGTATCTTTAGCAGCTTCTGCAGGTGCTTTCATCAACCAAGCTGAAACTAAATCTAGAGACTTTAAATCATTTTTCATAGCAAAAAACTTCATATATCTAATTGCATCGATTACAACACCGGCACTGTTTGGAGAGTCCCAAACTTCTAGCTGTAGTTCAATATTTAATGGAACTCCTCCAAAAGCTTCTCCTTCTAATCTAATAAAAGCTTTTTTACGATCTTCTAGCCATTCGACATAATCAGAGGGTCCAATTCTAACTGTGCCTTCTTCCATTCCTTTACCTCTATTGGCAACGGATGTAACAGAAGTAGTCTTACTAGTTCTTTTTGTTTGTAACCTATCTTCTTCTAACATATTTAAAAAATCCATGTTTCCACCAACGTTCAGCTGGTATGAACGTTTCAAATTAAGACCTCTGTCAGAAAATAGTTGAGCTAATGCTCTATGAACAATTGTTGCTCCAACTTGACTTTTAATATCATCTCCAATTAATGGAACATTACTGTCAGAGAATTTTTTATACCACTCTTTATCTCTAGCAATAAACACTGGTATGCAGTTTATAAAACCTACTTTTGCTTCAATTGCACACTCCGCGTAAAATTTTACGGCTTCATCTGATCCAACTGGTAAAAGATTAACTAAAATTTCAGCTTCTGAAGATTTTAAAATATCAACAACAGATTCTGAATCTTCTACTGGGTTGATTATGTCTTTTACAAACTTGCCAATACCATCAAGTGTTTTTCCAGGACTAACTTCAACTCCGAGATTTGGAACTTCTGAAAATTTGATTGTATTGTTTGGTTTTGAAAATATTGCTTCTGATATATCTTTTCCAACTTTATCTTCATTAATATCAAATGCAGCGACAATTTCGATATCTGAAACCCTGTAGCCTCCAATAACATCAGAAATTAATCCATTTTCAGTGTCATTAACTTTATAATACTCAAGTCCTTGAATCAAGGAGCTTGCACAATTACCTATCCCGACAACTGCTACTTTAATTTTAGTGTTGCTCATTTGATAACTTTAGCAATCACTAGTTATATGATAATTTATTAGTTAAATAGGTAGTTGAACCAACTTGCTGAGTTGTAAAGCATTGCGACAATAAAATATATAACGAATGATGCAATTCCGATTATCTGAAGTATTTTTAATAATTTATTCATAATGCAAGATTACATTTAAAAAAATTTAAATAAAATACAGTTATAGTTTAAATATGATTAAAAACTTATCTCCATCTAGAGCTTCTCAGTTTAAGACGTGTCCTAAACAATTTAAATTTTCTAATGTTGATAAAATCAAGGAACCAACAACACTTGTCCAAGCTAAAGGAACAACTGTTCATCAAGCGTTAGAAGATCTCTATAATCTTCCAAGTAAAGATCGAACATCTGAAGTTTTATACGATTTATTTCGTAAAGCTTGGTCTAACGTAAGGGGTAACGACGAACATATAAATTTATTTAACTCTATTGAAGAGGAAAGAGAGTGGGGTCAAGAAGGTCTAAATTTATTACATAATTATTTAAAACTTGAAAATCCTCAAACACTTGAACCCTTGGAACAAGAAAGGTGGGTAAGAGGATCAATTGAAGATTTAAATTTACGTGGAATCCTAGACCGAATAGACGAAGATGAAGATGGTAATTTAATAATTGTTGACTACAAGTCAGGAAAAGCTCCACTTGCAAAATATAAAGAACCAAGATTTTTTGCTCTTAAACTGTACGCACTGCTTATCAGAGATGAACTTGGAGTTACACCCAAAGAGTTGAAATTAATATATCTAAAAAATTCGACCATACATACATTAAAAGTAACTGACGAAATGTTAGATGAGGCAAGAGATGAAATACTAGATATCTGGGATGAAATAAAAAAAGCATTTGAGGAAAATAACTTTCCACCCACTAAAAATAATCTCTGTAATGATTGGTGTTACTACAAACCAATCTGTCCACTTTTTAATGAAGACGCACCAGATACAGATGACTTACAAAACATTGAGGAAAGAATAACAGAACTAAATGAAACACTTGAAGCTGTTGAAATGTTTGAAAGCCTCGAAGATTTACCAGAATCAAGTCCTTTGAGAGATATAGATATCTTAAAAATTAATGAGGAACTAACTTCATTAGAAAGCCAGAAAAAAATAGTACAGGATAAAATTACCCTCTTATTAAGGAAATAGTCCTCTAGTTAGCTTTGCAGCAGCGACTCTTTTTATGCCTTTAATTAGTGCAGCAGTCCTTAAGTCACAATTATTCTTTTGGGATATTGTCCAGACCTCTTCAAAAGCAGAAGTCATCGTATCAATTAACCTATCGTATAAATCCTTTTCCTTCCAAAGGTAGTTTTGCCTATTCTGCACCCACTCAAAATAAGATGCTGTAACACCACCGGCATTTGCTAATATATCTGGAATTACCAATACGTTGTTTTCTCGTAATATCTTATCAGCACTTACAGTTGTAGGTGAGTTTGCTGCCTCCACTAAAACATTAGCTTTTATATTATTGACGTTTGAGCTTGTTATGACCCCACCAATGGCAGCAGGAATTAGAACATCACACTCGACTTCCAGGATATCTTCTGATAATTTATCGGCACCTTCAAAACCTGAGACGGAACTGCTCTTTGCAATGTGTTTAAATAATTCTGGAATATTTATGCCCTTAGGATTATAAATTCCTCCTCCTAAATCATTGACAGCTATAACTTTTGCTCCTCTTTCGTATGAATCTAGAGCTGCATAACGTCCTACATTTCCAAAACCCTGAATCACTACAGTTGAATCTTTAAAATTTTTATTAATTTTTTCCATTGCTTGTTGAGTGACTGCAATTGCGCCCCTGCCAGTTGCTTCTCTTCTTGTTACTGACCCACCTATTGAAGCAGGTTTTCCAGTTACTATTCCTGGCTGGGGTGAACCAACAAAGTTACTGTAGGTATCCATTATCCAAGCCATTGTTTGCTCATCTGTGCCTAAATCCGGTGCAGGTATGTCTTTGTCGACCCCAATTACAGGTAGTAACTCAGCAGTATATCTTCTTGTTACTCTTTGTTTTTCAGCTCTTGTTAGTTGGGATGGATCAATCGCAACTCCCCCTTTAGCTCCACCATAAGGTAATCCAACAATTGCAGATTTCCAAGACATCAGTATAGAAAGGGCTGTGACTTCACCTAGATTAACATCAGGTGCATACCTAATACCACCTTTTGTAGGGCCCATAGAAAGTACGTGTTGGACTCTATATCCAACTACAGTTTCTACTTCTTCATATTCATCTCTTCTAAAGGGAAATGTTACTATTAGGGCTCTTTGGGGATGCTTTAAACGTTCTCTTATATTTGGATCAAGATTAATTAATTCAGCTACTTCTTCGTATTGACGAATAACTTCTGTGTACATGTGTGAGTCAAATAACTGAGGATTTGTCATTACTTAGCTATTGTATTGTAATAATTTAGAAACGTCACTTTAAATTAATTTTTTGTCTTACCCATTGTGTATATTTAAAAATATGGAAAACAACAAAATTGAAAATATTCTAAATATGATTGGTATAGAGATTGTTATATTGTGTGATAATCACACAGATAAGTGTAACTGTCATAATGTGGTCAAAGAGGCTGCATAATTTAGGAGAAAAATGGTTAATAATATAGATGAGATACTTGAGCTTACTAAAGAAATTTCTTTTCAAGACACTGAGGAAGTGGACTTTGCAGTTACAAAATTTGGTGAAGAGTTAATTAATACCAAAGATCTTGAATTCTTATGGGTTGCAAGAAATGCGACTAACATTGTTAAAAACAAAAGTAGTGATATCAAGACCTTTAGTGATTATAAAATGGCCGAAGATATTGAAGGAAATGGTCCTGTCAGATTGGGGGACGAAGTTTTTATTTATAACAAATCATACAACTGGAAGGTTCAAGACTTAAGAAACTTTGTTAAATGGCTAGTCGAAAAATCTTCTTCTAATGAAGAACTTATTGATTCTCTTTTAGCAGTAATGGGACAGAGTTTTGTTCCTAAGTTGAAAGGATTAGATTCAGTTTCGAATTCAAAGAGTTTGAACACAGATATGATCCGCGATACATTTTTATATAAAGAATGGAAAGATAAACCTGACTTAAAGACAATTAATACTAATACCGCTTCGGCACCTTCATGGGCTAAAGATTTGAAACATAAAGAAAGAAGAAAGATATGAAACAACTATATGAGTTATCAAGACAATTTCCAGATGAATGGGTAAAAAAGGCTCCAAAAGGTAAGTTTGGTAACTATATTCCCCACTCAGTTATAACACAAAGATTGCTCGAAATTTGTGGACCCTTCAATTGGGAAGTTATTGAATTAATACGTGAAGAAAAAAGTGGAAAAGTTGTAGGTTGTTTTGGGAAACTAACGGTTGAGATTGATGGAAAAATGGTAACAGTTACAGCTATTGGGGATGTTGAAAATGATCAAGGCAATGACGGGACTAATGCAAAACACGCTGAGTCAGATGCATTTAAGAGATGCGCAATGAAAATAGGACTTGGTCTACATCTTTGGGCTGGAGACGAATACTACCTAGATAAGAAACTATCTGGAGAAAAAAATGCTAAAAAAATAAAGTTGCAATCAGCTTAGTTTTTGAGCTTACCCTTTTTGGATTCCAAAATAATTGTTACTGGTCCATCGTTATGTATTGTGACTTTCATGTCTTCTCCAAAAATACCCTGTTTTACTATTCCATAATCTGACAATTTTTTAAAAACGTACTTTAAAAGCTCAATTGCTGTTTCTGGGCTCTCTGCTTCTACAAATGAAGGTCTGTTACCCTTTGAGGTATTTGCTAGTAATGTAAACTGGCTAACCAATAATATTTCCCCATTTATATCCTGGATAGATTTATTCATTTTGTTAAATTCATCTGAAAAAATCCTTAAATTACCAATTTTATGAGTAAGAACATCTACATCTTGTGAAGAGTCACCTTTTTGTATGCCCCAAAGTAATACAATTCCTTCGTCAATTTCAGAAATTACTTTGTTATCAACTGTAACTTTTCCATATTTAACTCTTTGTAATACAACTTTCATATAAATATATTATGGTAGTTGTATGAGTTTAGATAATAAAACAATTCAAATGGCTCGTGATGCAAATTATGCAGCATTAACAACTTTGTTCAAAGATGGTACTCCTCAGACTCATGTTATGTGGGTAGATACAGATGGTGAGCATATTCTAATTAATACTGAAATTCACAGAGTTAAATATAAAAATATAAAAAATGACAATCGAGTAACGGTGATGATTTGGAAAAAAGATGATGCATTTAAATTTGTAGAGATAAGAGGCAGAGTCGTAGGAGAAACCCCTGGTGATGATGCTGAAAAAAATATTAATGATTTGTCTCATAAATACTGGAATAAACCTTATCCATTTCCAATACAAACAGAAAGAATTGTGTTAAAAATAAAAGCAGACAGGGAGTTCTTTTTTAATCTAAAAGATGATGATTTCGAAAATTAATCTTTTTTATATTTGTAAAAACCTTTACCTGTTTTAACTCCTAGTTCACCTTTTTTAACTTTATCTTCTAAAAACTTCTTTGGATAATCTTCAGGATTTTTAGTTTCATTAAAGATTTTTAATTTTGCATAATAATGTATATCTAGTCCGGAATAGTCGGATATTTCAAATGGTCCAAGAGGATGATTTAAACCCTTTTTTATTGCTAAATCTATATCTTCAAACTCAGCAATGCCTTCATCGTATAAATTATACGCTTCATCTACTAGTGCTGCGAGCATACGATTTACAATGAAACCTGGGGTTTCTTTTTTTAAAGTTACGATAGATCTTCCCATAGCCTTACCTACATTTTGTGTTCTTAGTACAACCTCTTTATTAGTTGATTCAGGATATGATATCTCGATAAGATCCATCCTTAATGGTGGATAAAAAAAATGCATATTTATAAATCTATCCAAAAAAGTACAATTCTTAGCAATCTCGGATGCAGCTATAAATGAACTATTGGTCGCTAAAACTACGTCGCGACTTGTTAATTTAGACAGGTAAGAAAAAATCTCTAGTTTTACATCTAGGCGCTCAACAACTGCCTCAATAATAAAAGTTCTGTCTTTTGATAAATTTTCAAGGCTATTTACAACATTAATATTGTTTTTAAAGTTTTTAAGATGATCTTCGTTGTATATTTTTTTTAATATAAGGTTTTTCAAATTTTCTTCAGAAAAGTTCAATTTCTGATTTAAATTATCTAAATCTTGATCGTAGATATGAGTGTCGTAACCTGCCATAGCTGCAAGAGAAGCGATTTGACTTCCCATTTGTCCGCCACCAATAACACCAATCTTTTCATTCATTTATGTTTATTTATCTCTCTTCTTGCAATTGACCTTAGGTGTACCTCGTCTGGTCCGTCAGCAATCCTAAGAACCCTAGCTCCTGCAGACATTCTTGCTAGAGGTGTATCTTGAGAAAGACCCATAGCGCCATGTGCTTGGATTGCTTTATCAATTACATACGAAGCAGCCTCTACAACGGTCACTTTAATAGAAGAGATTTCTATCTTTGCTTCTTCTTTTCCGTAAGTATCTATCAACCAAGCAGTTTTAAGAGTTAGTAGTCTTGCCTCTTCAATTTTTATTCTTGATCTAGCAATCCATTCTTGGATTACTCCTTGTTCAGCAAGCTTTTGCCCAAAAGTTTCTCTTTCAAGGGTCCTCTTTATCATTAAATCTAATGCTCTTTCAGCCATCCCTATAGCTCTCATGCAGTGATGAATTCTTCCAGGTCCCAATCTAGCTTGAGCTATTTTAAAACCGAGACCTTCTCCTCCAATAATATTTTTTTTGGGAACTACAACATTTTCAAAAAGAAGTTCAGGATGCCCTGTATAGCCATCATCATAACCAAATACGTTCATGGGACGAATAATTGAAATTCCTTCTGTATCCATTGGAACGAGTATTTGACTTTGCCTCTGATGTGGAGCATTTTCAGGATTTGTAACGCCCATAAATATGCAAATTTTAGCTCTTGGATTGATTGCATTAGAAGTCCACCACTTACGTCCGTTAATAATATAATTGTCTCCATCACTTACAATCGAACTGCTTATGTTGGTTGCATCAGATGAAGCAACATCTGGTTCTGTCATAGCAAAACAAGATCTTATTGTTCCATCAAGTAAAGGTGCTAACCACTCTTCTTTTTGTTCTTGGGTGCCGAAATCATACAAAACTTCCATATTTCCTGTGTCTGGAGCAGAACAATTAAATACTTCAGGGGCCCACCATACTTTTCCAGTAATTTCTGCTAGCGGAGCGTACTCTACATTTGTTAAACCTGGACCATATTTGTCATCAGGAAGGAAAAGGTTCCATAGGCCACTTTTTTTTGCTTTCTCTTTCAGGTCATCAAGAATATTCGGTATATGTAGTGGATTCCCAGAATCTTCAATTTCTTTATCATAAGCATTTTCATTGGGGTATATATATTCTTCAAAAAAATCAACAAGTTGTTTTTGTAAATCTAATGATTTTTTTGAGTAATTAAAATCCACAATTTATTCTATCAATTAATTAAGTGCCGTGAAGAAACTTTATGTAATATATTATTTAATGAACTTTTTTAATGAAATAACAAGAAACTATATCTGTTCAGTTACAAATCTAGAAAAAGACTTCTCTTATGAGCAATTTAAAGTTGGTAGATCAAATATTACTTTTAAAATTAAGGACCAAAAAAATAGTTACGTTTTGAGGAGACCCCCTTTTGGTGAGAAACTTGAATCCGCTCACAACATGCAAAGAGAATACAAAATATTAAAAGAACTATATAGAAATAATCTTAAAGTTCCTGAACCAATTGCTCTTTGTTCAGATATGAATATTTCAAATGATGACTTTTTTATTATGGAATATATTGAAGGTGAAACTATTTCTGATAATCTTGTTGCGAAGAAATACTCAAAAAAAGAGAAAGAATCAATATCAGTCTCATTTATAAATTCATTAGTTGAGTTACATAACTTTGATGTATTGAATTCTAATTTAAGTGATTTAGGGAAACATGAAAATTATGTAATTAGGCAAATACAAAGATGGAATAAACAATTTAATGCACAGAAAATCAGAGATATTAAAGATATAGACACTGCGACTCAGATTTTAATTGACACTATTCCTGTTCAGCAACAAATCAGCATTGTTCATGGTGATTATCGATTAGATAATGTGAGAATTAAGAACGAAAAAGTGGCAGCAATTTTAGACTGGGAGTTGTGTACTCTTGGCGATCCCCTTGCAGATTTGGGTACAATAATTGCTTCCTGGGCAAACAACGAGGAGAAAGATACCCCCTTTATTTACTCTCCTTCATTAAGCGGTGGCTTTTTAACTCGAAAAGAGTTACTTGCAATATACGAAAAGGAAACAAATCTTGACTTAAAAGATATTGAGTTTTATGTTAGATTATCATTTTGGAAGCATGCCATGATCATGGAAGGTGTCTACGTAAGATATTCACTTGGTTATTATGGAGATACAAACAAGAATGATATTGAAGCTTTTGCAAATAGTACAATTGCTTTTGCTAAAAAAGCATCAAATATTAACTTATTAGAGGAGATTTTATGAAAGTTATTCCAGCAAGCGAACTAGAAAATCATATAGGGGAAGAAATTGGTATTTCTGAATGGATAGAGGTTTCACAGGAAAGAATAAATCAGTTTGCCGATGCAACGAATGATCACCAATTTATACATGTGGATCCAGAACTTGCAAAATCTGCTCCAACACCATGGGACACAACTATTGCACATGGCTTTCTTACTTTAAGTCTTGTCTCCTATATGTCTGCTACATCTGGGTTTATGCCAGCAGATATGCAAACAGCAGTTAACTATGGTCTTGATAAAGTAAGATTTATGGAAGCGGTACCAGTTGATAGCAAAATTCGAGGGAGATTTGTGCTGACTGACGCACAATATAAAAAAAATGGCAGATGGCTAGTAAAGACTACTGCCACTATAGAGATTGAAGGTGTAGAAAAACCAGCAGCTATAGTAGAGGCTTTAACTTTGTATATTGTAAAAGAATAAAACATAATTTAAGGAGATATCTATGAGAGAAGCAGTAATCGTATCAGCAGCAAGGACACCTATTGGCAAAGCATATAGAGGTGCTTATAACAATACCGGTGCTCCTACTCTGGGTTCATATTCTATTAAGGAAGCAATTAATAGAGCAGGGATAGATGCAGCCGAAGTTGAAGACGTGGTAATGGGGTGTGCTCAACAACAAGGCACACAGGCATTAAATATCGGAAGATTAAGCGGAATGGCTGCAGGCCTACCAGACTCAGTTCCTGGTATGACAATTGACAGACAGTGTTCTTCTGGTCTTATGGCAATAGCGACAGGTGCAAAACAAATAATTACAGACAATATGGACGTAGTAGTTGCAGGTGGAATTGAATCAATATCTTTAGTTCAAACTGCAGACTTTCGACTAGATTCAGATCCGCTTGTTCTTGATATGCAGCAACATGCCTACATGCCAATGATAGAGACTGCTGACTATGTTGCCGAAAAGTATGGCGTATCTCGAGAAGCTCAAGATGAATATTCTCTAGAAAGTCAAATGAGAACGGCTGCTGCTCAAAATGCTGGTAAATTTGATGATGAAATTATTACAACTACATCTACAAAATTAGTAATAAATAAAGAAACCGGAGAAATTACAGAAGAAACAATTGAGCTTTCAAAAGATGAAGGTAATAGACCAGAAACTACTATTGAGGGTTTATCATCTCTTCCTGCTGTATATGGTGAGGGTAAGTTTATATCTGCAGGTAATGCCTCTCAGCTTTCTGATGGTTCTGCAACAGTAGTGCTAATGGAAGCAAAAAAAGCTGAAGAAAAAGGCCTTAATCCACTTGGATACTACAGGGGAATGACCGTTTCAGCATTAGCACCAAATGAAATGGGAATTGGACCTGTTTTAGCAGTACCAAACTTATTAAACAAATTTAATTTATCAATAGAAGATATTGGACTGTGGGAACTGAACGAAGCATTTGCAGTTCAAGCTTTATATTGTAGAGACGAATTAGGTATTGATCCAAGTATTTATAACGTTAATGGTGGATCTATCTCAATCGGACACCCTTATGGAATGACTGGTGCAAGAATGGCTATGCATGCTTTAATTGAGGGTAAAAGAAGAAATGCAAAATTCGTCGTTGTCACAATGTGCGTTGGTGGCGGGATGGGTGCTGCTGGATTGTTTGAAGTTATATAATTTATAATTAACACTTTAATAAATAAGATTTTAAGTTTTTAAGAATTCGATGAGACCACTTATACTATTGTATGGAAAAAATAATTGATAAAAGCTCATATCTAAAATCAATTTCTAACAGAAATCTCAAAATTTACTTAATGGGCAAGCTAGTTGATAATCCACTAGAACATCCAATAATTAGACCAAGTATAGAGGCAATGGCAGAAACTTATGAACTTGCTGTACAAGAACCAGAGCTAGCATCTGTTGTGTCACCATACACAGGCGAAGCAATTAATAGATTTCTACATATAGCTCAAAGTTCGGAGGATTTATATCTTCAAAACAAGATGCAACGAAAGCTAGGACAATTGACAGGGACTTGTTTTCAGAGGTGTGTCGGGATGGATGCTTTCAATGCACTTCATTCGGTAACCTATGAAATTGATGAAAAATATGAATCAAGCTATCATTTAAATTTTTTAAATTTTTTAACTGAAATGCATCAATCTAATTTAGTTGTAGGAGGTGCAATGACAGATGTTAAGGGAGATAGGTCAAAATTACCCCATGAGCAGAAAGATCAAGATTTATATTTAAGAATAGTTGATAGAAATAAAGATGGGGTTTTTGTTAAGGGAGCTAAAGCACATCAAACAGGTTGCATAAACTCTCACTGGATGGTCGTAATGCCGACTCTAAGATTAACGGATAATGATAAAGACTATGCAATTGTTGGTGCAATACCTGTTGACGCAAAGGGAATAACTTATATTTACGGTAGGCAGTCCTGTGACACAAGAAGTATGGAACCTGGAGAATATGATGTAGGTAATAAATACTTTGCTGGACAGGAAGCAATGGTAATTTTTGATAACGTTTTTATTCCTAATAAATATATTTTTATGGATGGAGAGTATGATTTTGCATCAATGCTTGTAGAAAGGTTTACAACATATCATCGCAGGTCTTACGTTTGTAAAGCAGGTGTTGGGGATGTTTTGATAGGTGCTGCAGCGACAATTGCAGAATATAATGGTGTTGAAGAGGCATCACATATTAAAGATAAGATTGTAGAAATGAATAAACTTAATGAGACTATATATGCAACTGGAATCGCATCATCATTACAGGGAAATATTACAAAATCTGGAAACTTTATCAATGATGACTTACTTGCAAATGTATGTAAACAACATGTGACTAAAGAAACTTTTGAAATTGGTAGGCTAGCTCAAGATTTAGCAGGTGGTTTAGTTGGATCAATGCCTTCAGGGATAGATTTTAACGAAGGTGAGATGTCTGATGATTTAAAAAAATATTTAAAAGGGAAAGAAGATATCAATGCGGAAGATAGAGTCAAAATATTGCGATTAATTGAAAATATGACACTTGGCAGAAATGCTGTAGCTTATCTTACAGAATCACTTCATGGAGCTGGTTCACCACAGGCACAAAGAGTTCAGATAAGAAGACGTGTAGATTTAGAAGAAAAAAAAGATTTTGCTAAAAAATTATCAGGCGTAAAGGAAAGAGAATCCTAATGAAGTCGATTGTTTGTACTAAATTGGGAAATCCCGAGCTACTTGAAATTAAAGAGATTGATAAACCAGTTCCTTCTGAGAATGAAGTACTTATAAAAGTAGAAGCTGCCGGTGTAAATTATCCAGATGCACTTCTTGTGCAAGGGCTTTACCAAGTTTTAGTAGAACCACCATTCACGCCAGGAAATGAAGTCTGTGGATTTGTTGAAGAAGTTGGAAGTAATACTGGTTTCAAAAAAGGAACTAAAGTTATAGGTCTTCCTGAAATAGGAGGCTTTTCTGAATATGTAGTTATCAATAAAAATCTGGTTGTTCCTATTTCTGATTCAATTAATTCTATGGCTGCTGCAAGTCTTCCAATCAACTACGGAACGACATACTATGCATTAAAGAGACGTGCTGAAGCAAAAAAGGGAGAGTCGCTGTTAATTTTGGGTGGTTCTGGAGGTATTGGTACTGCTTCAATTCAACTTGGAAACATACTCGGACTAAACACAATTGCTGCTGTAGGCTCAGACGAAAAAGAAGAATATGTAAAGAGCTTAGGTGCAAATCATATAATTAGGTACGACAAAGATAATTTAAAGAATAAAACAAAGGAACTCACTGATGGTAAGGGTGTTGATATAGTAATGGACCCTGTTGGTGGGAATGTAAGCGAAGAAGCGTTAAGAGCTACAGCATGGAATGGAAGGCTGCTAGTAATTGGATTTGCCCAAGGAGATATACCAAAAATTCCATTGAATATAGCTTTAGTAAAAGGAGTTTCAATTGTTGGTGTGTGGTGGGGTCGGTGGACCCAGACTTCGCCAAAAGAATCAGCAGAAGACTTTAAAGAATTAATTGACTTTATAACAAAGGAAAAATTAAATATAGTTCCTAAAAATGTTTATAGCATTGAAGAGACTTCTATTGCCCTCAATAATTTTTTAAATAGAAAAAATATTGGTAAAACTGTAATTAAGTTTTAATTATTTTTTTGATGCTTCAAAATATGGATTATCTCCAGATGCATGATCTGTGGCATCAATTATGTTTCCAATTTCAGGTATTGCATCTCTTAAAGAAGTTTCAATTCCTTGAGTTAATGTAACCTGTGCCATGCCACAGCCTTGACATCCTCCACCTAGTTTTAAATATATGTCTTGGCCCTCTACACCTACTAATTGAGCAACTCCACCATGTGAAGCTATTGCCGGGTTTATTTGTCCATCTAATACAGTTTGTACTTTTTCCGCCAACTCACCTTTAAGCTCAGGAAGTTCATCGGGATTACCAAATATAGCTGGACTAGGAGTGTTGGGGTTGTCCATTGTTAAACCTGGAGAAGATGGGTCATCTGAAAGTTCTAATTTGGCATTGTTGAATTTATCCAAATCTTTTGATGCAATGATGACTGTAAGTTCACCAAAATCTAATTTTGTATCATCTGACCTTGCTTGTTCTAAATCTAAAAAGCTGAGATCGTATGTGTATTGATTGCCCTGAACTCCATCAATCTGTAAAAACAATGCATACTCATTGTCACCTGGTTCCTGCTCTTTAATTTCTAGAATTTTATCAACTGCTTCTGCGCCGATATCAAATTTAAATTTATCTGTCATATAATTAATATTAGTAAATCTGTGAGTAGTGTAAATAAATGAAAAAAGTATTACTGGTAATTCCAGAAAATAGTTATAAATCTAATGATTTTGTTATTGCTGCAAAAAAAATGAAACTTAAATTTACAATTATCACTGATAGTGAACAAGTTTCTACTGAATTTAGTGATAATATAATTGTTACCGATTTTACACAAGATATTAACCATGAAATTTTATCTAAATTAAAAGATATCACACATGTGTTACCAGTAGATCACTCTTCACTTATTTATGCATCTAAATTAAGAGATAGCCTTAGTTCAGTAGGAAATAGTAATTCATCAGTTGTTACGTCTATGGATAAATATTTATCAAGAAAAATATTTAACGATGTTTCGAATATAAAGATAAAGCACAATTATGTTAACTCACTTAAAGATATTGAGACTTTTTTATCAATACATAATGTAGGCGTACTTAAACCAACTAATGGAACAGCGAGTAATAAAGTAATCAAACTCGAGAGTAATAGCATACAGACTGAATCTATTTATGAAATAATTGATGAATGTTACGATAATAGATTCATCATTGAAGAATTTGTAGATGGGATGGAGTATGCATTTGAAGGAATGCTTATTAATTCAAAGTTATACAGATTTACAATTTTCGACAAACCGTTAATATTTGCAGAACCTTATTTTGAAGAATCTATTTATATTGCACCAAGTAATTTATCTCAAGAAACGATTAGTAAAATCACGCTACAGTTAGAGAATGCAACAAAAAAACTCGGACTAGAGAATGGTCCTATACATGCAGAATTCAAAATCATAGATAACGAATTGTTTATTATAGAGATTAACCCTCGTATGATAGGTGGACTATGTTCGAGATGTTTGAATTTTGGTTTATTTAAACAATCACAAGAAGAACTTATTTTATCATCTTTTATTAGTAGCAAATTTAAGAATATTGAATTATTAAATAAGTATGTAGGTGTATTAATGCTTCCTGTTCCTAAAACCGGATTATTCAAGTCAATTAATCTTGATGAAATAGAAGCAGTTGATAATATTTCATCTGTAGAGATTACAGTTTCTAAAGATAGTAAATTGCAAATGCCACCAAATGGAGAGAAATATTTAGGATTTGCTTTTTCACAGGGAGAGAATAAAGATGACGTATTAAGTGCACTAAAACAAGCATTGGAAGTATCATCACCTGTAATTCATGATTAAATTATGATAACCTTCAGTAAACATGGATAATATTTTAATTTCGCTTGGAGGCGACTGCAGCGTTGAGAGAAATCAGTTACTCGATAGATACACATACGTTTTTGGTGTAGATGCTGGAACTGAGCACCTCTATAAATTATTTTTTCAACCGACACATATTATTGGTGACTTTGATTCTATAGAGGAAAATACAAAAAATAGGGCAATAAGAGATAGTGCAGAAGTTTTATCTTATTCTATAAACAAAGAACAAACAGATTTAGATATTGCACTTCAACTGGCTAAAGAAAAATTGATTAAAAATATAACTATTGTAGGAGGAGAAGGTAAAGAACTAGATCACTTATTTGCAAATCTAATAACAATATCTTCATTTCACACTAGTGAAGAAATAACGTGGTTAACTAAATTAGAAACCATTATTTTTTCAAATAGTAATCAGTTTCATTTGAAAGAAAATTCAATATTTAGCATTCTTCCTTTATCGGCTATAAATAATTTAACTATACAAGGTGCAAAGTGGAATGTGTTAAACCAAAATATTCCATACGGTTCAACTAAAACACTAAGAAATATTGCCTTAAGTAATCAAGTCAAAATTAATGTAGAGAAAGGTAAATTCTGCTTAATCGCTAAAAATTAAGACCTAGGAATATCTTTCCAGGGCTTATCTTTATCAAGTTTTTGTTCTCCAGGTAATCCAAGTACGCGCTCTGCAATAATATTGCGCATGATTTCTGAAGTTCCACCTTCAATAGAATTTGCTCTAGATCTTAAAAATAAGCTCTGTGTGTCAGTAAAACCAAAAGTATCATTATCAAAATTTAACTCTGGTTGAGTTAATGCATAACCCCTTGGAAATAACAAACCATCATTTCCTAGTAGTTCCATTCCGAACTCATAAGATGCTTTATTAATTTCTGCTTCATAAAGTTTACTAGTTGAGCCTTCGGGACCAGGTGTTCCTTTTTCTCTTAATTCAGATGCTCTTATATTTGTTAACCGTACAGCCTCTTGTTGAATCCATAACTCTATAAGTTTATCTTTTTGAATTGGGTCTTCGAGCCCTTTATCTTTCCAGAGCTGAACTAAGTGACCAGGTGCGCCACTACCTCTTTCTCTGACATTTCCCCCTATTGCCACTCTTTCATTCATTAAGGTAGCTAGTGAAACTCTCCAACCTTCTCCTAGACCGCCAAGTATATTTTCTTTAGGTATTTTTGTATCAGTAAAATAAACTTCATTAAATTCTGCTTCTCCAGTTATTTGCCTTAATGGTCTAACCTCTACGCCTTCAGATTCCATATCAACTATAAAAAATGTCAATCCACGATGTTTTGGAGCATCTGGATCAGTTCTAGTAACTAACAAACCCCATTTTGCTAAGTGACCGAGAGTAGTCCATACCTTTTGTCCATTAACTATATACCCATCTCCGTCATCAACAGCTCTTGTAGACAAACTAGCAAGATCAGAACCTGAACCTGGTTCTGAGAAAAGTTGACACCAGATTTCCTCAGCAGTAAACATTGGTCTTAAGTATTTTTGAATTTGTTCCGGGGTACCATACTCCATTATTGTTGGAGCACCCATCCCAACTCCAAGGATGTTAGCGATTCTATTTTGTTGTGAAATTCCTTCATTTCTTAATTTTTCAGTTATTTGAAGTTGATACTTTGGATTAAGTCCTAACCCACCGGAACCCTCTGGAAATTGGACCCATGCTAAGCCAAGATCAAATTGTTTACCCCAGAATTCTTGTAAGTCTTGTCCATCTTTTCTAAATTCAATTAGTTCTTGTAGCTTCTGATTAACTAATTCTTCAGCATCCAGCTGTTTAGTGTCTATTGTTTCCATATAAAATTATACATTCAAATGTAGCTTTAGTTAGTTACCTTGAATAGCTTTTTGAATAATTAAGAGCTCATCTTCATTGCTCATAGGATATGTTCCGTCTTTAATTGTTCGAATTTCTTCAATATTTTTTGCAATATCCTCAGCAGAGGCATTTGTATTAACATACCCGTTATGGGTAATAATCCCAATACGAGCAAACCTACCTGCAGCTACTCCGAATATTTCATGTGATGGTTCGCAGGATTCAGAAGCTAAATATACAACCATTGGAGTTACTAATTCAGCACTAAATAATTTACCCACATCTTCTGGCAATAACGCTTCAGTCATTCTTGTATATGCAGTAGGAGCAATAACGTTAACTTTAATATTGTACTTAGCACCTTCAATAGCCAATACATTAGTTAGTCCAACTATTCCCATTTTTGCAGCACCATAATTAGATTGTCCAAAGTTTCCAAATAAACCGGATGGAGAAGCAACATTAACTATTCTTCCATAATTATTTTCTTTCATGACTTTAAATGCTGGTTGACTAACAAAGAAAGTACCTTTCAGATGCACGTCTAAAATTAATGTAAGTTCCTCTTCAGACATGTTTGCAAAACTTTTATCTCTTAATATCCCAGCATTATTAATTACTGCATCAACTGTGCCGAAGTTGTCTAAGGCAGATTGGACAATGGATTCTCCACCATCTTTTGTGGCAACAGAATCATAATTAGCCACGGCCTCGCCACCATTTTGAATTATTTCATTTACAACATCATCAGCAGGAGAACTTGCCGCACCTGAACCATCAACTGAACCTCCTAGGTCATTAACAATTACTTTTGCACCTCTACTGCCGAGTTCTAACGCATAAGCTTTTCCCAATCCGTTTCCTGCACCAGTTACTATTACAGCTTTATTTTCAAAATTTACATTGCTCATTTTTACTACTCCTTATACATTGCATCAATTTGGTCTTTATATGTTTCGTTAATAACATTTCTTTTTAGTTTAAGTGTAGGTGTTAGTTCCCCACTTGTATCAGTCCACTCTTCTTCTAGAATAGTAAATTTTTTAATTTGCTGAACATTAGCTACTTTACTATTTGCTTTATCAATCTGTGATTGTATTGCATCTATAACAATTGGGTTATTATGAAAAGTCTCAATGTCGTAATCAACAGAGTTTTCTTTTGCCCATTGTTCACTTGTACCCTCTCTATCTAGGACAATTAGAGCAGATAAAAATTTCCGACCGTCTCCAACCATGCAGATTTGTCCTACAAGTGGGTGTGGTTTAATTAAGTCTTCTAGCTCAACAGGGGCAATGTTTTTACCACCGGATGTGATTATTATTTCTTTTTTACGACCAATTATCTTTACATAACCATCTTCACCAATTTCAGCCAAGTCTCCAGTGTGTAGCCATCCATCTGAATCAAATGCTTCCTTTGTAGCTTCTTCCTGCTTATAGTAGCCATTTGTAACATGCCCACCTCTCATGCACAATTCGCCATCTTCAAGAATTTTTATCTCTGTACCAGCAAGTGGGATCCCTACCTTACCAATTGGATTGAAAACTTTAGGTATAGGAACGCCTGCAGATTTAAGTTTATTAGTCAACGAGTCAACAGCATTTGTAGCAATCCCAACGGTGGCAGGTCCTGTATCTTCTGTCATTCCATATATCTCAGTTACGTCTATATGAATTGCATGAAACCATCTTTGTACATCAGGATTCATAGCAGCGGCAGCAGTAACAAAATATTCAGTATTTTGAATACCTAGTCCCTCTTTAAATTTTGAAAAAACTAATTTATTAAAAACTGTATCTAATATCTTAACTTTTAAGGGTACTTTTTCTCCACTTTGCTCATACTTGACTCTTTCAAGCCCATTATCAATTGCTTTCAGGGCAAGTTCTGCTTTATCTGATTCGTTTATTTTATTCAACAAGCCAGCCTGGAATTTTTCCCAAACTCGAGGTACAGCTAAAAATACACTTGGTTGAATTGTTGGCAAAGCCATTGACATGTCCTCTAAAACAGGTACTGGAAATATTTGTCCAGTTTTATAAATAGCTTGATAATGGTCACCTGCTCTTGCGGCAATATGAGCCATTGGCAAGTAAGAAACAATTCTAGGATGCATAGATGCTGGAACTAGCTCTCCAAACAAACTTTCATTTGTCCATAAAACATTTCTGTGTGTGATCATAACCCCTTTTGGATGCCCAGTAGTACCTGAGGTAAATATTAAACAAGCAAGAGAATCTGGTGTTACAGTTTTGATTGCTTGAACTAGAAGAGAATTGTCTTTTGCATTAATACTTGCACCACGTTCCATTAGTTCGTGATATGAAAGAACATAATCCTTTTCACTAACTTCTTCAAATCCGTTTATAATGACAATCTTTTCAAGATTTGGACAATTTTTTCTTGCCTTATCTATCTCATTGAATAACTCTAAATCACCAGCGATAGCTATCTTTGCTTCCATTAAATTTGCTACATACTCAATTTGTCCAGATTTAAGTTGCTTATAAAGAGTTGAAGGTGTGGCACCGGCATGCATAATGGCAAGATCTGCAATGTTATGCTCTTTAGTATTGTTGGACATTATAAATGATGTATCACCAGGATTTAATCCAATATCAATTAATCCAGAGGCAAGATTGTGAATACTTACTCTATACTCGCTCCATGACATTGCATCCCAAGCTGAATATTCATTATTTGCAGGAGTATTTATTGCAGGAAAATCTGGATAATCTTCAACATTTTTATCAATATAATCGATTAAAGTCTTGCCTTCTACTTTCGCATCAATAGATGCAGCCTGATCTTTTAGAAATTCGTGTAGTTGATTTTGCATATTCTCCTCTGTGACGATATTTGAATTTTACTGGATAATTACAGATTTAACTACTGAATTAGTCTGAAAATTATCCTTTGACCGAACCAGCAGTAAGCCCACCGGTTATCTGCTTTTGGAAGAAAATAAATAAAGTTGCAATTGGTGCTGCTGCTAAAACAGATGAAGCTGCGATTACTCCCCAATCAGCATTAAAGTCATCCACAAAAACTGTATTTATCCCTACTGCAACGGTCCACAAATTTTTATCTTTTAAGAATATGGCAGCAAGAATGTAATCTGAATATATTCCAATAAAAGTTATAACAAAAATTACCACAAGTATCGGCCTTGCAAGAGGTGCAATAACTTTAGTAAATATTTGAAAATCGCTAGCTCCGTCTACTTTTGCGGCTTCGTCTAAAGATGGTGATATTGTGTCCATAAAACCTTTTATTAGCCAAGAATTAAAACCAATTGAACCACCTAAGTAAACAAGAATAAGTCCTAGGTGTGTACCGAGACCCATAAATGGTAATATGTCGCTTATTTGAAAAAACAAAAGATATATTGCTACAAAAGCTAGGAAAGCTGGGAACATTTGAACAATTACTAATGTAAGTAAACTTGCTCTTCTTCCTTTGAATTGAAGTCTAGAAAATGCATAAGCAGCTAAGGTGCCTAATAATACGTTAAATATAGATGCAACAATTGCAACTTTATAAGTGTTGTACAACCATCTAAAGTATGGAACAAGTGAATCTCCAGAAAGCTTTTTATAGTGCTTTAGTGTAAAATTATCCGGAATGAGTTTGGAGTTTGCTAAATTGGCAAAGTCTGCAAAAGAATTTGTAATTACGAATAAGATTGGATAGATAGCAAAAAGTACGAATACAATTCCAACAAGATGTCGCCATCCATATTCTTTAAACCACTTCACTAAATTAAATGTTCCCATAAATACGCTCCAAACGTTTCGTGTATCTGAATGAAATAGCAGAAATTAATAAAACAATTCCAAATATTATTATCGTAACACTAGAAGCTAATCCAAAAAGATTACCTCTTCCACCAGATATAGCTAGACGGTATGAAAAAGAAATTAATATGTCTGTCCAGCCTACTGCTACTTCACTTCCTATAACAGGTGGCCCCCCACCGGAAAGTAGAAAAATTAATGTAAAATTATTGAAATTGAATGCAAAGGAACCAATCAATAATGGTGATATAGAAACCATTAAAAGCGGAAATGTTATTCGCCAAAAAGATTGAACCCCACTTGCTCCATCAACTTTTGCTGCTTCTGTTAATTCTTTTGGTATAGACTGCAGAGCTCCAGTAGTTATTAAAAACATATAAGGAAAACCGAGCCATGTGTTAACTAGAAGTACAGCAGCCCTTGCACTTTCTTTTGTTTTCAACCATTTAATCGGTTCTATATCAAAAAAAGTGTACAGAGGATCTAGCCAGTTATTAATCACACCATAATCTGGATTAAGCAATCCCTTCCATACCAGGACTGACACAAACGCAGGTATTGCATATGGCAATATGTATAAAGCTCTGTATATTCTTTTAAACTTAAGTTTTTCTTTGTTTAATGTAATACTAAGAAGTAAACCAACAGTAAAAGCAAGCAATACTGTAAGTGTTGCAAACTGAAAAGTCCACTTTGTGACTAACTCAAGAGGTCCTCTTATTCGCTGATTAGAAAAAAGCTTTTTATAGTTTTCAGATCCAACAAAAATTCTCCATCCTGGATCAACTGATTCAGTGTTGCATACGAAATTATCACCATCACTAGAGCAGACTTCACTCGTAGAATTATCAATTAAACTATCGTATTCTGACTCATAGGTATAGCGTTGAGATGTGGAAAGAAGTCTTCCAGTGGAAGAACCGAACACAGAAATTTTATATAATTGAGCACGAGTTGAACTATCTATAACTAATGAAAGTTCTTGTAATTTATTAGCTTTATTTATCTGATCTTTTCCAGCAAGTAGTTTCAAGCCATCTGGAGTAACAATCTCACCTGATTCGCTTTTTAAAGAAGGTTCATGGGTAGCATAACTAGCTTTATCAATTTCATCTTGTGTTACAGCCTTGCCAAATAATAATTGGTCTTGAGCTAAATCAGCTGCAAAATAATATTCATCTGTATTATTTTCAAAAATATAGATGTCAAACTCTACTCCTTTTTGGTCATCAGGTGTGTATGTTCTAGCTTCGAGTAAATCTATAGCTTGTGATTTAGTAAGGATATGACCTGTAGACCAATTAGTAAAAGAAACGTAGGTGTTATAAGCTGCTGGAAAAACAACAAAAGAAAACATAAATATTATTCCTGGAGTAATCCATTTCAAGGCAGCAAATTTATCAGTTAGATATGTGAAGTTAATTAAGAAAGTTACAAATACTAATACAGTTAATAAAAACCAAGATTCAAAAGTTACTATTAAAGGTATCAAGTATATAGATCCTGCATTAAAAATAGCTAGAAATGAGTATCTAAGTATTGAAGAGAATTTCATAATTTAATAGTATCAAAAAAATTGGGGCCCATAAGAGCCCCAATTTAATATTTGTATAGATTTATTATCCGCCAGCTATAGCTGTTCTGACTTGTTCAGCAGCTAATTTCATTGCATCAGTTGCGGAATTAACGGTTACGCCTGTCTCTTCATTAGTACCATACGCTTGGTCTCTAATAATTAACATTGCATCACCAACTGGACCCCAAACAGAACCCATTTCTGGAATGTTAGGCATTGGTATACCGTTTGCAGCACTAGCCGCAAATTGAGCTGCTATAGGATCTGCAGCTTCAACAATAGCAAAAAGTGATTTCGTAGCTGGTAGTCTTGGGTCAGAATTATACATTGATTCTTGTACCTCGACTGTTGCAAAAAAGTCTAATATAAAACTTTGTGCTAACACCTTATTATCACTAAAAGCAGAAACCATTGCACCACGTACTCCTACGAATGGAGTAGCAGCATTCCCATCAAACTGTGGAATTAAAGCAACACCATAATCTACTGCAGAGGCATCTCCTCTTGCCCAAGGACCAGTCATCCAATAAGGGGCTCTACCCTCTTGGAATGCTGACATTGATGCACCGTAATCAGTAGAAGCTACTGTTCCATCTTTAACTAATGAATCTAAGTATTCCGCTGAAGCTATTGCCTGTGCGTTATCAAGACCAACATCGGTTGGATCAAATCCAGCATTAAAAGCAAAAATGTATCCGCCAGATGATCCAAAGAAAGGATGGTTGTGGTAGGCATCTCCGCCTCCTCCACCACCAGGTGCTCCAACACAAAGCTCAGTCCCTGCAGTATCACAGGATGCTTTTACATCAGACCAAGTTGTTGGTACACCATCAACTAAAGCTTTGTTATAAAACATAGCGATTGCTTCTGTTGCATATGGAAATCCATAAACTTCTCCACCATAGCTAAAACCTTGTACTCCGACATCAAACAAATCTGAAGCTACCGCTCCAAGATCTAGTGGTGCAACCACACCATTAGCAGCTAATTCTCCTACCCAGTCATGAGCACCAAGAAATACATCTGGACCTTCTCCTGCCGGACCAGCTGTCTGTACATCGGTTCTGATTTGACCAAAGTCATAAACTACTACTTCGATATCTACACCAGCTGCAGCTTCATAAGCTCCTACGAGGGGATCTAAAGCAGTTGCTACTTTTTCCTCAGCCCAAACCACAAGTTTTACTGGTGGTGGTGAAGTAGTAGCAGGAGCAGCTAATGTTTCTTGAGGTGCTTCTGTTGTATCAGGAGTGTCGGATGCAGTATCAGAGCCCCCTCCACAAGAAGTAGCAACTAAAGAAAGTAGAACTAAAATTACTAAAAAACGTAATTTATTCTTTTTCATTTCTCTCCTTTATGTGTATTTATATATATCAACGTTAATATAACAACTTTTTAGAAGATTGTCTTGGAAAATTTTCAATTTAAAATTATTTTTCAGAAATAATTATTCCAATATCTGTAATATTATCAATCTCTAAATGACCATCATTCAATTGAATAGTGCAGTCACCGAAAATTACTTCTGAACTATGTGCATTTGTTGCAATTTTTAGAGACTTAGTTTTTTTATCCCTATTGATAATGCATAAAAGTGACTCATCTTTTAAAACTCTCCGAAATAAGACTAATTCCTCATTTGATTCAACTAATTCAAATCTTCCATATTTAAGAATAGGATTTTGATTTTTTATCTTCATAAGTTGTTTTGTGTGTGAAAGTAAATTTATGTTCCAAGTTTCTTCATGGTCCCATGGAAATGGTTCCCTATTGAATGGATCATCTGCTCCTGCAAGACCAACTTCATCACCGTAATAAATTCCTGCAATTCCTGGGAAGGTTGCTTGAAGAAATATAGCGCCGAACATTCCGTCTACATTGTCCCCACATCTATTAAGAAATCTTTTTACATCATGAGAACTCAATAAATTTTGACATGATGACAATGCTTCAAATGAGTACATAGAATATAGATTTGCCAAAGCATGACTGAATTGAGTTGTTGAAGTTCTTTGGGTAGCAAAAAAATCAGTCATAGATTCTCTAAAGGAATAATTCATTGTTCCATCAAATCTATCACCTTGAAGCCATTGAGATGTATCTCCAAAAATTTCAGAGATAAGTAAAACATCTTTCTTTGAAGCTACTGCTATTTCCCTAAAATCTTTCCAAAATGAAAAATCAAGTTCTTTTGCAACGTCCATTCGCCATCCATCTATATCGAAATTTTTAATCCAGTATTCTGTAACATCTAATGCCCACTGCCTTGCTTCAGGATTAACTAAATTTACTTTGGGCATGTCTGGAACTCCCCACCAGGCTTTATAGGATGGCTCGATAATTGGTCCGTCATCTTCTTTAATTTCAACGGGGACTTTGGTCTCTTCAAAAGTCTTTTCAAGGTAAGTTTTATACTCTTCAGCATTACCATCCCAGCCAACCTTATATGTGTTGGAATACAAATGAGGTCTATGCTGTAAACGTACAGGATAATCGTATACTGTAAACCAATCTTTATATTCTGATTCATCGCCGTTGGTAATTAAATCCTGGAATGCAAAATGTCTTGGATGTACATGATTTAATGAACAATCAATAACAACCTTCATATTTTTTTTATGAGCTTCTTCTATAAGCTTTTTAAAAGCAGCATCTCCTCCAAATGATTCATCAACTTTGAAATGGTCCCATGAGTCGTACTTATGAGTGCTACCCGAAAGAAAGATTGGATTTAAATATAGGATATTTACACCTATGTCAATTAAGTAATCTAATTTTTCAATAACGCCGTATAAATCTCCACCATGAAAACCTAATCTTGTAGGTTTACTATTCCAAGGAATTGTATTTGGCGGATTTAAAGAGCTATCACCATTTCTAAACCTGTCGGTAAAAATTTGGTACATCACTCCCCCGTAAACCCAATCAGGGATTGTATGACGTGTAAAAATATCGGAGTTATATATCCATTTTTCAGAAGGAGAAATAAAGTTTGCTATACCACTTGTTCCAAAATATAAATTTAGATTATCTACAGTACTGGCAGCAAAGCTGAATTTTGATACAGTAGATCTAAACTCTAATTGAACCTCCCAAAATTTAAATCTATCTGTAGAGGCATAAACTTTTAGTTCTAAAGGTCTTAACAGGTCATCTTCAAGCAGAAGCCAAAGTTTATCTATTTGAGGTTCCGTATGGACTCGTATTACAGAAGTTCCATCATGTGATATTGAGAAGTATTTTTTATTATTAAAGTCAAATCGAATATCGTAATGTCCTAAATGAACATCCCCTTCAAAAAAATCAATTTTCTGGGCCTCATCTTTATCAATAAATTCAGGTTGATGATTTTCTACCATTTAATACTTTCTAAATCCTAAACATATATTATATACTTTATGTCGAAAGGTTTTTCGTGGATATAAGAAAAAGTAGTGGCCTAATTATGCATCCAACCTCATTACCAAGTAAGTATGGTATTGGAGACCTAGGTGAGAGTTCAAAATTATTTATTGATTATCTACACGAGACAAAAACAAAAATCTGGCAGGTATTACCTTTAGGACCAACAGATGAAGTAGAATATTCCCCATATTCGAGTTCATCCTCTGTGTTGGGGAATATAAATCTAATTAACTTAGATAATTTAAAAAATATGCAAGAAAATATTTTTGAAATACCGAAATTTTCAAATCAAATTGTTGATTACAAGAATGTCTATGAATTTAAGGAAAAAATATTTGAAGATATTTCTAAAAATATAAACATAAATGAAAAATCTTATCAGAACTTTTTAAACAATAAAGTCATTCGAAAACATATAACTTTTTTAACATTAGAAAAAACAAAAAAAGAAACATGGACCAACTGGAGTGAACAAGAACAAACCTACTCAGATCAACTTTTTGAGTATTTAGTTAATAAACATGAATTAGAATTTAAATTTATTCTTTATACACAGTATGAATTTTTTCAACAATGGAATGAATTAAAAAGTTATGCAAATAGTTTGGGAATAAGTATCCTTGGAGACATTCCTATATATGTAAATCATAACTCAGCTGATGTTTGGAGTAATAGCTCTCTTTTTGAATTGGATGAGAAAGGAAACATGTCATTTGTTTCTGGTGCTGTACCCGATGATTTCACAGTAGAAGGACAAATATGGAATACAACTTTATACAACTGGGAAAATAATCGCTCTAACGATTACCAATATTGGATAAACAAACTTCAAAACAACCTAGACAAATTTGATTACTTGAGAATCGATCATTTTGTTGGTTTTTTCCAATACTGGGCAATACCTATAAATGAGCCAGCATTAAATGGAGAATGGAGAAAAGGTCCATGGAAAACTTTTTTTGAAATTGTAAGTAAGCATATATCTATGTCAAAGTTACTCGCTGAAGACCTCGGGGTAGTATTATCCGAAACAGATCAGATATTGAAAGAATATAACATACCTGGGATGAAAGTTTTACAACAGAGAATTCCATCTTTAGACAAAAATGATGAAATACACCCTCAGGAATGGGGTGAAGGATTAATCGCATACACAGGGACACATGACAGCCCAACAGTTCAACAGTGGCTTGATGAAGCAAATGAAGTTCAAACTCGATATTTTAATAATTACAAAAGTACATTAGATCTGAGTTTTAAAAATGATGTATGGGATTTTATTTCATTAGTTTGGGAATCTCCCTGCATTCTTTCCATAACAACTGTTCAAGATTTATTAGAACTTGATAAAAAAGCAAGATTCAATATACCTGGTACCCAAAAAGGGAACTGGACTTGGAGACTTGATAACTTAAAAGAACTTGAAAAAACAATAGAAAATTTGAAAAGTTTAAACGAAAAAAACTCGAGAATAATTTAATACTGGCTTTTTATAAATTCAATTACAAGTGTAACTTCATTGTCGGTAAGTCTCTGGGCAGGCATTGAACCCATACCTTTTGTAATTGTTTGAACCCAATAAGAATCTGACATTTGAGCTGCATTTGAATCTGCCTTCAAACTAGGACCAACCCTCCCAGAGAAATCTGAACCATGACAAGCAGAGCACCTAGCTGTATAGATCTCTTCACCTGAGGTCAATTCTGGTATTTCAGTAGATGTACAAGAAGTGAATATTACAAATATTAAAAAAATTATCCTTTTCAAGATTTATTCTTCTTCTAAACCGGATTTAAACTCTCTTGTTGATTTCCCTAACGATTTAGCAAGACTTGGTAACCGCTTTGCTCCAAAGAGTAACAATAAAATTGTTAAAATTATTAATAATTCTGGAAGTCCTAATCTCATAAACTCATTGTACCTAGATAAATAAATTATTTTAAGATATTGATTTCTTTTGAATAATCGTAATTAGGAAATACCCTATGATTGAAAATACTATGAAAAATAATATTTCTTGCTGAAGTTCAATATTAGGGAAGATAGGCTGGGTTGTGACAGCCTCTAAAACACCATCGCTATTAGTACGCGTTTCTATGGTTTTTCTAAATGGCCATATCTTTACTAGTGAACCAATAAGAAAACCTGAAAGAAGCGAAAGAAGATTATCTTTATAATTCTCGAATAAGAAATGTAGTAAACGACTAAAAATAATTAAACCAAATATACAACCAAACCCAAAAATGAGAATTACTCTAATGTCAAATTCTTTAATTGCTGTAATAATATATTCGTATTTTGAAAGCAAAAGAAGAATAAACGACCCGCTAATGCCTGGGAGAATCATAGCGGTAATAGCTATTGATCCAGTAAAAAAGATAAAAATGTCACTATCTGGTATTTTAGTTGTATTGGATAGAGAAATAATAGCTGCAATAGTTATTCCACTTAGAATCCAAATTGTTTTATTGTAACTTAAATGATTTATATCTTTCAATATCAGAAAAGCAGAAGAAAGTATCAGCCCAAAGAAAAAACCCCATATTTTATATTCATGGTTGTCCAATAAAAAAACAATTATTTGAGCAAGCAAAATAACGGAAGTCCCAATTCCTAAAACCAAAATTAATAAAAAGTTACCATTTAGTTTTTTCCAGAATTCTTTCACTCCATGCTGGAATAAGATTTTAAAAAGGGTTAAATTTATATTTTTTATAGAATAAATAAGTTCTTCATATATTCCAGTAATTAGAGCGATCGTTCCACCTGACACACCGGGTACTATATCTGCAGCACCCATAGCTACCCCTTTGAAGTAAAGTTTTAACATAGTTTTCATCTAATTTGTTTTGGTGCTCTTATTAAAAACCCTAAACATCAGTGGAGAAACAGTTGCAGTAAGTACAGCTAGTAATATGATTTGCTGTTCTAAATTTTTGCTTAACAAATCAAGCTCCACACCAATTTCTGCCATAGCAATAATTAAACTAAATCTTGCGGAAAGAAGAAATCCACCCGCAAAGATTTTTGAGATAGAAATCCTTGAAAATACCAAGAGTAAAGAAGGTAATAATTTAACAAGTACAGCTATTGCAAAGAGGTATAAAACATCGATATAAAAGTCTGTATTTGAAAATAACGAAATGTCGTAATTCAGACCTATGTTAATAAAGAATATAGGTATCAAAAATCCATATGAAAAACCCTTGAGGCTGCTTTCTAAACTTCCTCTATTTGGAAAAACAAAAGCAAATAAAGTTCCGGCAAGAAATGCTCCAAGAATTGCTTCAATGTCGAATAAAACAGCAACACCAACTAATGCGAGCATTAAAGCAAGAGAGCTTCTTATACCCAACTCTTCTGGATCGTTACCATCAAACATTCTTGAAAATAATTGAGGATTCCACCAAGCTAATCTTCTGAGGATTCTCAAAAGAAAAATTACAATTGCAAAGTAAAGAATAATATTTAGATTTGATATAGAAAAGCCATTTGATTTTACAACAGATGCGTAAACAGTTGCTGCTAACAAGGTTAATATATCTGCAAGTAACGCGATTATGAATAGCATTTGACCGTAATTTGACTTAATAGTGTCATCGCTTCTTAGAACTGAAATCACAATATCCACACTTGTTGTGCATAAGACTAAAGCTAGAAAAATTGGATATTTAAGTTCTGTAATTATTAAGAATGAAACCGCTACAGTAGAAATGTATACAACTATTGGTAAAGCTAACGATTTTATGCCTTTTTCTCGAAAAGTTTCTAATTCTATTTCGAAACCAGAAAGAAACATCAATAAAAGAAAACCTAAAACGGCTAATCCAGAAATAAATTCAGAAGGTGATACTAAATGTAAAACCGGACCGACAATTATCCCGAATGCGATTTCTAAAACAATAGATGGTACTTTTAACCGAGAACCGACTAACGGTAATAAAAAAGCACCAAGAGAAATGACAACTAAAGATATCGCATCAAAACTTTCCATAATTCTCCTAATTAGGTATATAAAGTACTGACGATGAGGAATTTTGTGAAATAAATTCAGTAGTCTTTTTAATTTGCCACCCATTAGCTTGGTGGTGACCAATCACAGAAAGATCAAATTTGTCAGTTAGGGCAGTAAAAATTTTTGCTTCATTACCTTCTTCAGATAATATCTCTAGCTGTACTTCATTAGATAAAGCAGCGTCTTGAATTTTTTGAATGATGGAATTCTTAGATTCAGTACTTTCATGTGATATAAACTTTGGCTGATCAATGATAACACTGTAAGCTTTTGCATTGAGGGTAGAGGCAAGGTCAAACGATATTGTAGTTGGACTATTCTCAGAAAAATCAGAACTTGCTAAGAATCCAATTTTACCTATTGGGGAAGTACCTCTTGAAAACATAATTGGGATGTTGTTTTTATTTGAAAAGTTAATATAAGATCGAATATTTGAAATTTTAACTTCTGAGTCTATTGGAATAATTAAAGTTCCTATTGATAGTTCAGCTAGTTTTGATTCAATTTCCTTTAATGAATTCTTTTGGATATTTACAGTTCTAAATTTTTGATCCTTCAGGATAGCTTCGAAAGTTATTTCATCTGTTTCTTTAGAATCAGCAAATATAGTCTCTTGTGATAAAATTACTAACTCTTCTGCTTTAGTGTTTCGTGTGTAAAATTCTGCTTCTGTAAGATTGCTAAGCTCTTCTTCAGAACTGATTATGATTGCAGTATTTTTTCCAAACTCTAATGGAAATCTTGATTCTGAACCAGAGAATAGTTTTATTACATTCCCAAAGGCTCCAGATTGTAAAACGACAGTTACAAGGTCACCAGTTTGAAGTTCTGTATCACCATGAGGAATTACAACATTACCTTTTCTAAATAAAGCACCAACGATAAAATAATCCGATCCAATCTCTTTTAATTTTTTACCCCTAACAGGACTATCAGCATTAACTTCCAATTCTATGGCTTCTGCACGACCTCCGGCGAATGCTTGTGAGACTACCCTTCTTGGTTCTAAAATATGCTCAAAACGTCTCGCTAAGAGAATATCTGGATGTACTAACTCAACTTCTAAATCTTGATAAGCTTTTTTATTAACTTCATTATTAACCACGGAGGATAGCCTTGTGATTTTGTGGCCTTTAGCTAATTTTAATATTTCTAAATTTACCTCGTCATCAAGAGTCAGTGTGATTAGTGCACTTGCTGTTTCTATTCCTGCTTTTTTCAAAACTAAAGTTGAGGTTCCATCACCTTGATATTTTTCAATTTGCCTATTCGGATGAAAATTTCTTAGTTTTTCTTGATCCATATCGATTACGGACACACTCCATCCGGTGCTAATTCTATTTATTAATTCTTTAGCTTCGCCATGCGCGCCTACAATTATTACTTTCACGTGTTTAATTATGTCACAAAAATAATTTTCATAAAGAACTACTTTAGAATTATTAGTTACAAAACCCTATAATTTCTGGGCATTATAATTTTTATATTTGTATTTTTGGAAAAATGTCCTGTTTATGCTGAAAAATGCTTTTAAGTCCTATTAAAGAAATTTCGTTTAGGTATTTAAACATTAAAGAGGAAATGCATAACATCACCATCTTGGACAATGTATTCTTTCCCTTCAGATCTTAATTTTCCTGCTTCTTTTGCGCCTTTCTCACCACCATTTTTAATAAACTCTACAAATGGAACTGTTTCTGCTCGAATAAAACCTTTCTCAAAATCACCGTGTATTTTACCAGCAGCTTTAGGTGCGCTATCCCCGATATTTATAGTCCAAGCTCTTACTTCTTGAGGACCAGCTGTAAAATATGTTTGTAATCCTAATAGTTTGTATCCAGCAGTAATTAATCTATCCAGTCCAGATTCGTCTTGTCCTAATTCCAATAAGAACTCTTTTTTTTCATCATCATCCAATTCTGATATTTCAGCTTCAATATCTGCACAAATTGCAACAACTTCCGCTTTCTCTTGATTTGCTAAAGTTATAATTTCATCAAGGTGAGAATTATTATCTAATCCACCCTCGCCTACATTTGCAACATACAATACTGGTTTTGCTGTCAATAATTGGAATCCTTTTAATAATTTGGCTTCATCCTCATTAAATTTAAGAGACCGAACACTTTGTCCATCCTCTAATATAGGAAGAATCTTTTCTAATAGTTCACGTAATGGTAAACCATCTTTTTGACCCGATTTTGTATTTTTCATTGCTTTTTCGTATAACTTTTCAACTGAAGTTAAATCGGCCAATACTAACTCTGTATTTATAATTTCTATATCATTAGCAGGAGAAACTTTTCCTGCAACATGTACAACATCATCATTTTCAAAAGCTCTGACAACATGTACAATTGCGTCTGTCTCTTTAATATTGCTTAGAAATTGATTTCCTAAACCTTCACCCTTAGATGCACCTTCAACTAATCCTGCGATGTCTACAAACTCCATTGTTGTGGGTATAATTTTTTTAGGTTTTACTATCTTTGCTAGTTCGTCTAGCCTCGAATCATTGACTGCAACAATCCCAATATTCGGTTCTATTGTACAAAATGGATAATTTTCTGATTCAATCCCAGCCTGAGTTAATGCATTAAATAAGGTGGATTTTCCAACATTAGGTAAGCCAACAATTCCACATTTAAATCCCATAAATACCTGCTATTTTAAAATATTTTTGAATCATAGATTGAATATAGTCACATAAATATTTAATTATTATGATTCTTTCCGACAAGTTTTATTTTCTTATATTAAAGTTTTTTTAGAGGGGGAATATGACAGAAAAAAATAATAAAAAAACAATATTTGGATGGAGTTTGTACGATTGGGCTAAATCAGCATATGAAACAACTACTCTAGGTGCTATCCTTCCTGTCTATTTCGTAAGTGTCGTAGTGCCCGCAGAAGGATTTAGTTTTAGAGGCAATCTTTATACTGGAGCTGAAGTCTGGGGTTTTGCAATTGGGTCAGCTCTCTTTATATTTTTTCTAATAATGCCGACCGTAGGAGCTATCGGAGATCTCTCTGGTAATAGGATGAGACTATTTAAAATTTTCGCTTATGGTGGTGCAGTATTTGCATCGACCTTTTATTTCGCAACTTCAGGTGACGTAATATTTACACTAGGTATCTACTTCCTTGCACAATTTGGTGCTACTGGATCGAATGTCTTTTATGACAGTGTATTAAAGGACATCACCACTGATGATACAATTGATAAAGTTTCTGCACGTGGTTACGCGCTGGGTTATCTTGGTGGTGGATTGCAACTAGTTCTGTCTTTAGCTCTCATCCAACTGGGTCCAGATATGCTTGGAATTGAAGCTGCAATGGCATCTAGAATTGCAATTTCTTCAGCTGGTTTATGGTGGTTAATATTTTCGATTATGAGCTTTTCACGGATGAAAATAACTGAAAGCAAACCAATAGTAATAGAAGGAAGTGTTTTTTCTAATGCATACGCAAAGAACTTTCGTACTTTAAAGAAAATTAGACAATTTCCCTTTCTGATGTATTTTTTAATTGCATATCTTTTCTACTGGGATGGCCTTCAGACAGTAATTAATATGTCTGCTGCATTTTTTACAGAAGTACTTCTTTTGGACCAAACACAAATAATTATTGTATTTATAGTGGTGCAGTTTGTTGCATATTTTGGTGCAAAATTAGCAGGTGTTATGGCTCAAAAAATTGGACAAAAAAATACACTGTATTACACAATGTTTTTAATATTTTTAGTCGGAAATGCAGCTGCATTTATTCCTGAAAAACAATTTCTACCAGTTATCGGTTTAGGTGTTTTTACAGCGATGGGCATGGGCGGATTGCAATCAGTTAGTAGGAGTGTTTATGCATCCATGTTACCAAAAGGTGCAGAAGGTGAGTTTATGGGTTTCTTTTCTGTTTTATCAAGATTTTCAGCTATTTGGGGTCCATTAATTTATAGTTACGTAAGTGTGTCTACTGGAAATCCAAGGTTATCCCTACCAGTCATTACATCTTTTTTTGTAATTGGTTTTTTAATTTTAAGAAAAGTTGATATGGATAAAACAATATCTGAAGAGGAATGGGCTGCTATTTAATTAATTCAGCCAGATTGGAATACAAAGCCGAAACAGTTATTGGTCCAATTCCTCCAGGAAATGGTGATCTACTAGATAAATAATTTTCTAATCCATTGGGATCTATATCACCAGTATTTTTTCCATCCTTATTCGAAATCCCTATATCGATAACAACACTTCCTTCTTTAAACGAGTCTTTAGAAAATAATTTACCCTTGCCAACTGCAGAAATAAAAATATCCGATTGCTTGATAAAAGAGTCAATATTTGAAGTTTTGCTATGTACAACAGTAACGTTTCCATTGTATTTCTTATTACTTAAAATTTTTGAGAGTGGAGAGGTGACTAGTCTAGATCTTCCAGCTATCACAATGTTCTTATCTTCTGTCGGTATGTTGTAATATTTAAGAAGTTCAAGAACTGCGAGTGACGTAGCTGGCAATATTTTAAAGTTTTTAGTATATAAATGACCAAGGTTGTAAGTTGTTAAACCGTCAACATCTAAAGAAGGTGGTATTAGATTAACAATCTCTTCAAAGTCGAGATGTTTGGGCAAAGGTAACTGAACAATAATCCCTTGTGAAGTTTTTGTAGATTCCTCAATAGCTTCTAAAACATTTTTAGATGAAGAATCTTGTGGTAATTTAACCCAATTGAATTTTACTCCTAGTTCTTTAGCTTTATCTTCTTTTCTTGAAACGTATAAAAGAGATGCAGGGTTGTCTCCAACTGTAATGGCTGTGAGAGTTGGTGGATTACCATTTTTTATTAAATACTCATCTATATGATTTTTACTTTTCTCATCAAGCAAGTTTGCTACAGGTTTTCCAAAGAGTATTTGTTCCATAAATGTATAGTTTAATAAAACCTAAGCATAGTTTTTAATTAATTATGGTTAAAATACTCCATGAAAGAAACATTATGAAAATTTCTGATTTAAACAACTCAATAACACCATCTGGAACAATGGCTATCTCTAATAAAGCGAGATTACTAAAACAGCAAGGTAAGCCTGTAATAGGATTTGGAGCAGGTGAACCCGACTTTCCAACACCAAGCTATGTGATAAAGGATGTTCAAACTGCAGCTGAAGATCCTATCAATCATAAATACTCACCTGTAGCCGGTTTAGACATCCTCAAAGATGAGATTGTGAGAACAAGTAAGTTGTATTCGGGTTTCAATGTTCAGAATGAAAATGTTTTAGTAAGTAATGGTGGAAAGCATGCAATTCTAACTACATTTATGTCAATATTAAATCCGGGCGATGAAGTATTGATTCCATCTCCTTATTGGACTACTTATCCTGAAGCAGTAAAAATCTCAGGGGGTAATCCGGTGATTGTAGATACTTCCTTTGAGGATGAATTCAAAATAAACACTGAACAACTTGATGGTCTGAAAACTGATAAAACAAAAATTTTAGTTTGGGTTTCTCCATCTAATCCTACTGGTGTTGTTTACTCAAAAGATGAAGCAGAGGCAATTTATGAATGGGCATTTCAAAATGATGTTTGGATATTATCCGATGAACTATATGAACATCTAGTATATGACGGAAATACCTCTCCTTCACCTGCTCAGTATGACGCACAATTACGCAATACTATTGTTATAAACGGAGTTGCGAAAGCTTACTCAATGACAGGGTGGAGAGTGGGTTGGATAATTGCTAATACAGAAGTAATTAATATGGCAAAAAAGATACAATCTCATGCAACATCGAATGTATCCAATTTGTCTCAAATAGCGGCTTATTCAGCTCTAAAAAATGGTCTTACTGAAACTGAGATTATGAAAGAAAGTTTCAACAGAAGAAGATTGTTTGCATTTCAAGAATTTTCTAATATTCCAAATGTAAAAACTATTAAGCCAAATGGTGCTTTCTATCTCTTTCCAGATATAAGCTATTACTGTGATGGAAAAATCATTAACAATGTAAATAATTCAATAGATTTTTGTAATTGGCTATTAGATGAATATTACATTGCATTTGTTCCTGGTGAAGTTTTTGGCAAAAATGGTTTCTTACGGTGTTCCTACGCCCTAAGTGATGGCAATCTTCAAGAAGGTTTAGGACGACTCACTAAGGCCATTAAAGACCTGCAATGAACAAGGTGAAAAAGCGGAGTTTATATTCTTGGCTCTTCTTTGATTTAGCAAATACAGTATATGCTTTCGTAATTCCAGGTTTATATTTTTCTGTTTGGTTAGTTAGCGAACAAGGGTGGACAGATCAAGCCCTAGGGTTTGCTACTTCTGGAGCAATGGTTGTTGTTGCAATCTTAGGCCCTTGGGTTGGAGCAAGGTCGGACGGATCTCAAGGAAAAAAACCACTTCTCTTAGTAACCACATTAATTTGCATAACCGCTACATTTTTACTTGGTACATTCAATGTAAGTGTTTCTGTATTACTATTTGTAATTTCTTTAATAGGCTTTAATTTGGGTTCAGTTGTTTACGATGCGTTATTAGTTTCTGTAAGTTCACCAGAAAATAGAGGGAAAATATCAGGCCTTGGAGTTTCTTTCGGTTACATAGGTTCCTTACTTGGTTTTGCTGTTGCCACTATATTGCAAAATTTTGGATACAGCTATATTGAGATATTCAGATCTGTAGCAATCATGTTTTTAATATTTTCTCTTCCTGCGTTTATTTTCATTGAAGAGAAAAAAGTTGGAGAAAAAAAATCAACAATTAAAATAACAGAATCTATATCACTTGTTATTCAATCTTGGAAACACTCAAGGAAATATCCTGGACTAACAAGATTCCTAATTGGAAGATTCTTTTATGCAGATGCAATAAATACTCTAATTAGTGGTCTGTTAGCGGTCTACCTAGTAGAGGAAGTTGGATTGACCCCCACGGATAGCCAAAATTTGCTTGGACTAGCAATTATTATTTCTATAATAGGTGGTTATGTATTTGGTAAGGCAGCTGATAGGTATGGACCTCGCAAATTAACATTAGTAAGTTTAATATGTTGGATGTTATCTTTGTCAATCGCAATAATTGCAACAGAATTTAATCAATTATGGCTTATCTATGTCACAGGAGTGCTTGGTGGATTTAACATAGGCGGAATTTTTGCAGTTGATAGAGTCTTTATGACAAGATTAAGTCCTGAACAACACCTAGGAGAATTTTATGGCCTTTACTCAACGGTAGGAAGATTTGCTACAATACTTGGACCATTATTGTGGGGACTAGTCGTAAATACCCTCGGGTATGGTAGAAATGCAGCAATGGGGGTTCTAATAGTTCTGCTAGCAATATCTTTTTATATAATTAAAGGTGTATCAGATAAGCAGACTGTTTAGAAAAAAAAGTATCTTTTTCTCTTTTTTGAAGCTTCTAGTTCTTCTCTAGTATTTTTTAATTTTTCTCTTAAAAATTCTGCTTCAGCTTCTGATTTGGCGGCTCGTTCACGTGCTTCAGCCATTAGTTGATTTGCTTCATGAAGATTGCCCAGCTGATTCAAAACAGTCTGCCATGCTTCAAGAGGTACAATCAGATTGTTATCTTCATTTTGACTTTGAGTACTTTCTAAGTTTTCAACCCCAGTATTTTCTTCTGATTCGTGATCTTCGTCTGAGTTTTTATTCTTATCAGAAAAAAAACCATACTTTTTAGACATTCGATCTTCATAGGAAGACATTATACAAATTCTTCCTTTAATGTTTCAAGTGTTGGGTAATCAAACGTGAATCCAGCCGCAAGCAGTTTCTCAGGAATGGCTCTGATACTATTAAGTCCAAGACTTTCTCCTAACTCCCACCCAACTGCAAGTTTCATCAATACTTCAGGCACAGGAGGGAAAAAATATGATTTATTCATTACCTTAGCTATAACTCTTGCAAAATCTTTTTGCATTAAAGGTTCTGGTGACGTAATATTTACGGGACCTTCTAAATTACTATTTTCTAAACAAAAATTATATGCCCTCGCAACATCATTTACAGAGATCCAGGAAAAATATTGATTTCCTTTTCCAATTGGACTTGCAATATTTAATTTTGTAATCAAGGTAAAGATATCAGTTGCAACATTCCCTTTACCAAGCATTATGCCTGCTCTAGCGCATACAACACGTACTCCCATATTTTTCAATTCATACAGAGGCTCTTCCCAACACTCTTCAGCAACTAATTGTAAAAACTGCCCTTTATTAAATGTTGTGTCTTCTGTTACAACCTTGTCACCTTGATCTCCATAAATATCATTACCAGATGCAGTAATAAATATTTTTGGATGATTTTCTAATGACTTGTATGTTGAAACGAATAAATCAGCAGCCCATTTTCTTGACCAATATATTCTTGATTTTCTTTCTTTACTCCATCGCCCACCAGAGAAAGGTAAGAATCCAAGTAAATCTTTTGGTGCGATACTTTCACCTGCGAGATGTATTATTGCATCAAGTTCTTGAAATTTTTCTGTATCAATTTCTTGTTTTGAAGGACTCCAATATATTTCCTTATCATTTTTGACTGATCTTCTTACAAATTTGTATACGATATGATTATTTGCTTCTAGTTCCTTGACAACCTTTTTGCCTACATACCCACTAGCTCCGGTTACCCCAACCTTCATTCTTCTTCTCCATAAAATAGAAAGAAGTCTTCAATTTGCTTTGAAAAATCTTCAATACCAGTTCCTAAGTTTTTATCAAAGTTCACTGTAACAACATTCGATTGAATAAAAATACTTTCTATATCTTGGGAATATTTAAACAACCTTAATGCTAATTGTGCGCTTACCTCATTATGCAAAGAGGCATCAGCAATATTGTGATAAGTAACTCCATCTTGTCCTGATAGTGATCTGTTTAAGTCAAAGATTATATTTTTATGGAAGGAGGTAGCTTTTAATTCAATTTTTTGTCCCATTATTCTCCTATTTTCATAACTCTTAATAAATTAGTTGCTGCCTCTTGATTAGGAGGTGTACCTGCAACAATAACAACTTTATCATTTTTTTTGAAGTTTTTATTGGTTTGCAACCAAGAATCTGCAATTTGAAACATTTCTTCGGTTGAGTCGAATCTTTCTATTTTTGTCTGCTCAACACCCCACAAGATATTCATTTGTCTTAAAGTGAGATCTTTTGCACTAAATGTGATAATTGGAGCACTGGGTCTATAGTTTGAAATTAATAGAGGTGTCCTTCCAGTCTCTGTGTATGCGACTATTGCTTTAGCTTCAATGTCATTTGCAACTTGTACAGCAGCTTTTGCTAGTGAGGTAGCAAAAGTGTCTACTGCTGATAGAGTTTTAAATCTCATTGATGAGTAATGATTGTTAGAATCAGCTTCCTCACAGATTGATGACATAACTTTAACGACTACATTTGGATGTTCGCCAATAGAGGTTTCTGCTGAAAGCATAACCGCATCGGTACCATCAAGGATTGCATTTGTAATATCTGTGACCTCTGCTCTTGTTGGTCGGAATGAACTTTTCATAGATTGCAACATTTCAGTAGCTGTGATGGAAATTTTTCCTTTGTAATTTGCAGTATCAAGAATCTTTTTTTGGGCAAAAGGTACCTGCTCAAGTGGGAGTTGAACGCCTAAATCCCCTCTAGCAACCATAACTCCGTCAGCTTCATCTATAATTGAATCTAAATTATTCATAGCTTCTTTTAGCTCAATCTTGGCTATGATTTTGATTTCTGTGTTAACAAGTTTTCTTACTTCTCTTATGTCAGATGCTTTCCTGACAAATGAAACAGCCACGATATCAACACCAATTTCTTCACCAAAAATTAGATCTTCTTTATCTTTTAAGGTTATTGCTGATACTGAAAGTTGTGAATCAGGAAAAGCTACTCCTTGGTTGTCTCTAAGTTCCCCTCCAACCTCGACTAAAGCTTTCATATTGCTTACATCTGATTCAGTTACTCTAAGAATGATTTGACCATCGTCGATAAATATTCTTTCTCCTGTTTTTATATCTTTCAATAAATTTTCATAATTTATGCACATTCCAGTAGCATTTGAATTTGAATCAGAGTTTGTGATATCTATTGTTTGGCCAGCATCGTAAAAAGTTCCCGAATCTGCCTTACCTGTTCTAATTTTAGGACCCTGGATATCTTGCATAATCGCAATTGGTTTAGAATATTCTCTTGCCCAAGAAACTACTTGTTTATGATCTTCGTATGAGCCATGTGAAAAATTAAGCCTAAGTACATTTACACCGGATTCAATTAACTCATGAATTTTTTCTTTTGTATGAACACTTGGTCCAACTGTTGCAATTATTTTTGTTTTTCTATTCATTTCATTTACTAACCTAATAGCATGGTAAAGCAAAAAAAAGATTATGAATAAAAGTTTTTTAATTGGAATTCCTATAAGAGATTTAATTAATCCTATGTCTAGATTATCAACAGTTCTATCAGGTGAGGAAAGAATACAACTGTCAAAAAATTTGATTATCAATCTTCAAAATTCATTTGCTTCAATTGAAACAGAGATATATATCATCAGCAACAGTCCTGATGTAGAAATATTTTGTAATAATAATAATTTAAAATTTTTTAGAAGTAACAAAGACGGGCTCAATCAGGAAATAAAATACTTTTTAAAACACATGAGTAAATTTAAATATTGGACAGTAGTTCATGGTGATTTACCATATGTTACAAAACACTTTGCAAGTGTCTGGAAAAAACTATGTGTAGAAAAAGATATTGTAATTGCAGAAAGTAAAGACAACGGAACTCCTATTTTTGGAGGGAGTGTTAAGTTCAGCAAATTCTCATACGGAGAAAATAGCTATACCAAACATTTAAATATTTTAGAAAATAATTCGTATAAGTTTGAAAAAGTATTCCATAAAGAATTTTATTTTGAAATTGATGATGAAAGTGACTACAAAGATTTTCTTAACAACCCACCAAGATGGTATAGAAAAATAGATAACTTTTAGCAGCCCCGACCGGATTTGAACCGGCGTTTCCGCCTTGAGAGGGCGGCGTCCTAGGCCTCTGGACGACGGGGCCTCTGCTCGGGGAGAAGGATTTGAACCCTCAACGATGGGACCAGAACCCATTGTGTTGCCAATTACACCATCCCCGAAGGATAGCAGCCCCGACCGGATTCGAACCGGCGTTTCTGGGTTGAAAACCCAGCGTCCTAGGCCTCTGGACGACGGGGCCGTATAAGTAATAAGAATATATTAATTAGATTATTAATTGTTACAAATTTTCAATTGTTTCTGCGAGTCTAGCTAAGGTTCCTTCTTTGCCTAATGCGTAAATTGATTCAAATAATGGCGGGCTAATTTTTGTTCCAGTTATTGAGACCCTTGCTATCTGAAATCCTACTTTTGGTTTTAGTTCTTTTGCTTTTAATTCATCTCTCATTAAATTTTCAATATTAGTTAATGAAAATTCATTTAATGTTTTAAATTTTTCTCTGATTGAACTGAGGTATTCTTGTCCCTCTGGTGTGTTTACGCTATTCCAATCTTCTTCGTTAATATAAAATGGTTCATCTAATAAAAATTTAACTTGAGGGATTAAATCATTCAAAGTTTCTAGCCTCTCTTGAACAGAGGGCATTATTTTGTTAAGTCGATAAATCTCTTTTTCAAATAGCTCTCTATCTAGATTGCTTTCTATTGTAAGCAAAGCAGATTCAATAAAATCATCTTTTTTTATATTTCTTATATATTGACCATTCATCCAAAGAAGCTTGGTCGTATCAAAAATAGCTGGATTTGGTAATACTTTGTTTAAATCGAACTTTTCTATTGCAAAATCTTTACTAAAAATTTCTAAATCATCGCCTGGAGCCCACCCAAGTAAACACATGTAATTAAACAAAGCTTCTGGTAATAATCCTTTTTCTTTAAAAGAATTTACAGATGTGTCACCATGTCGCTTACTTAACTTTTTACCATCTGGTCCGAATAATAAAGGTAAATGACAAAAAGTGGGTACATCTGCATTTAAGGCTTGCATTAAGAGAATGTGTTTAGGAGTTGAGGAAAGTATATCTTCTCCCCTTGCAATAGTTGTAATTTCATAATCTATATCATCCACTGTTGATGCAAGGTGATATGTAGGAGACTTGTCAGATCTTAAAATGATAAAATCTTCAACATCTGCTAATTCAAATTTCATTGAGCCACGTGTAATATCTTCAAAAGTAACAGAATTTTCATTTGGGACCTTAAATCTTATTGCTCCCTCATCTTCATATGCTAAGTCTTTAGCAACCAGGGATTCAGCAATTTCTCTATACCTGTCAAAACGTAAAGATTGTTTATATTCACCATGTGGGCCACCAACTTCTATACCTTCGTCCCAATCAATCCCTAGCCACTTAAAGTTTTGTATGATATCTTTAATGTATTCATCACTAGACCTTAAGGTATCAGTGTCATCAATTCTTACTAGGAATGTTCCATTATTTGCGCGCGCGTATAACCAGTTAAATAGTGCAGTTCTTGCGTTACCAATGTGAAGAAAACCCGTTGGAGATGGAGCTATTCGTAATTTCATAAATTACTCAACTGTATTAATTTGTATTCCAAGAGTCTCAATTTCAATCTTTATTTCATCTCCAGGTTCAACTTTACTGACACCCTCTGGTGTTCCAGTTAATATGACATCACCCGGTAGTAGGGTCATTATTGATGATATAAATTCTAGAATTTCTCCAATTTTAAAAATCATATCCTTAGTATTACCATCTTGTTTTAACTCACCGTTAACATAAGATTTAATTTGAAGTTCAGGTGACTCTTCAAATTCAGTTTGTATGTACGGACCTAGTGGGCAGAAAGTATCGAATCCTTTAGCTCGAGTGAAATGACCAGTTTTTCCTTGAAGTACTCTTTCAGATAAGTCATTGGCGATTGTGAATCCTAAAACATGTTCTTTCCAATTATCTTGATTAATATTTTTAGAAACTTTTGATATAACTAATGCTAACTCAGCTTCATGGTCGACATGCTCTCCAATAGTTGGGTATTTAATTTTTTGACCAGATCCAATCACTGACGTAGACGGTTTAATAAAAATTACTGGGTGTTCTGGAAGGTTACTACTGTATTCAGGCAGTCCCATTTCTGCTGCATGTTTTGCATAGTTCTTAGCTATAGCAACAATTTTTGAAGGTAGTACTGGAGCTAGTAGTTCAATCTCGTCTAGATCATACACCTCTTCAGTATTTTCCCAAATAACAAATGGAGATCCATCGTAACGAGTTACTTTGTTTTCATGCAATTCTCCATAAAATATATCATTTTCATATTTTGCTCTAACTATTTGCATATTAAGTACCTTATTGAATCCTAGTTATATGGGGTTATGTTAAAAAATTAAATTTTTTTGTGATATGTGCACCTTGCATTGCTTCCTTTGAAGAAGTTTCAAGAACTTTATTAGTTAATTCTCCAATATTTTTTTCTGATATTCGTAACAATCCTAAAATAAGATGAAAATCAGCATTTGTTGGTGCTCGGCCAAAATGTGAAGATCGAAATAATATTAAATTTACAATTATATTTGTTATCAATTTTTTTCTTGGGTGAAATGACCACAATTCTTTATATTTGTTGACTATTTTTAATGCAAACCCACTATCAGGGCCAACATTATTATATCTCTCAAAATTTGGTTTTATTGATTCTGCTGGTCTAGAAGGCATTCTCCTGGGAACTGGAAGAGGTATCTCAGTATGACTTACTCCATAATTAACGTTAACGTTTGGCTCTTGTGACATTAAATTAATGTTATATAATTTTTAAAATTATCTTCTTTTCCATTAACTATTTCTAAGTATTTATTTCTTATACTTGATGTAATAGGGCCAACACTACCATCACCTATGTTAACTTTATCAATCGAAACAATACCGACTACTTCTGTTGCTGTTCCTGTAAAAAATATTTCATCAGATGCGAGTAAATCTTCACTTGTAAGATCTTTTTCCTCGATTTCTAATCCAAGATACTTTGCTATTTCAAAAACTGTTTTTCTTGTTATCCCGCCTAGTGCGCCAGTTTCAACTGGTGGGGTAAACAATTTATTGTCTTTGCATATAAAAATATTCTGCCCGCTTCCTTCAGCAACAGTCCCTTTATCACTTAACATAATTGCATCATCAAATCCTTGTTTTACAGCATCAATTTTTGCTAACGTTGAATTCATATAACCACCCACTCCTTTTGCAAATGGTTTAAAACTTTTTGGACTAATTCTTTGCCACTCGGAAATGCATACATTAACACCTTTGCTTGCAGCTTCATCACCAAGATATGCACCCCACTCCCAAGCTGCTATTGCTACTCTTACAGGTATATCTAGTGGGAGAAGTCCCATTTCGCCATCTCCTAAAAAAACAAGTGGTCTTATATATGCAGATTTTAATTTATTAACTTTAACAATTTCTTTAATTGCATTAGTAATGACGTTCTTGTTGAAAGGAATCTCAAGATTGTATGCTTCTGCAGATCGATATAACCTATCAACATGGTCATTCAAGAACTGTATTGATGTTCCTTGTGCTGTTTCTCTTGCACGCATGCCTTCAAAAACCCCAGTGCCGTAATGCAAAGTATGAGTCATAACGCTTACTGTTGCTTTATCCCACTCTACAAGGTCTCCATCAAGCCAAATGTACTCTGATTTTTTCATTATTAAATACAAATACTACACCTTTTATCTTGTGAATCCAGAAAAAATACTAATATTCAAATATGAAAACTTTTATCGCTTCTGGGTTTGGTTTAGGTCTATTATGGAAGTTTTTATTTGCAGATAAAAAAGGTGGTGGTTCTTTTGCCTCTTTGGTTTATGTGATTGCAATATACCTTTTTAAAATACAGACTATTTGGCTTTTATTAATTTTTTTCTTACTAACGATAATATATTTTGCTGTAGTTGATGATGAAACTGCCTCAAATGATCCAAGTTGGATAACTCTTGACGAAATTATAGGTATGAGCTTAGCCTCATTAGCTTCTCCTTCTCAGCTACTCCCACTAATTACAGGGTTTATTATCTTCAGAGCATCAGACATATTAAAACAACCAAACATCGTTGCTCAAATGGAAGATTTGCCAGGTAAGAAAGGTGTCCTCTATGATGACCTAGCAGCAGGTGCTTTTGGTTTACTTGGTGCAACAATAGTTAATCAGTTTATTATTTTATCTCTTTAAGTAAAAGTTCTTTTGCAACAGATGGGTTAACTTTACCATTTGAAAGTTTTATAACTTGACCAACTAAAAATCCAATTAACTTTTCTTCTCCATTAGCAATACGCTCTAAAACTTCAGAGTTTTCTTTAATTATTTCTTTTACCATTTTACTAATTTCTTCTGTGTCATTTTCCTGTATAAGTTTATTTGAAATAGCATATTCCTCCGGATTTATTTTCTCCTCAATTAGTTCTGCCAAAATTTCTTTTCCAGAAGTAAAAGATATTTTATCATTCTTAACTAAAGAGATTATCTCTGCCAGTTGCTCAGCGGTCATCCATTCTGGTGGAGAAGTTTCCCCAAGCTTTCTAAGTTGTCCTTGTAGTTCACCCGTTATCCAATTAAAAGTTGTCTTTGAATCATTGGTGATATCAGAAACACTTTTGTAAAGTTCGCCCATCCATTTTGGACTTTTTCCTATACTGTTTGCCTCTTCTATACTTAACCCGCTATTAATAAATGTATTTCTTTTTTCTGATGGTAAAACTGGCATGTTGTTTTTAATCTTGTCAATGAAATCCTCGCTTAGTATCATATTTGGAATATCAGGATCTGAAAAATAACGATAGTCTGCACTTCCCTCTTTTGATCTCATAGAACTAGTTACTTCTTTTTTTTCATCCCAGTGTCTAGTTTCTTGAATAATAGTTTCGTTATTATTTAGCATTTTTGTTTGTCTAGAGATTTCATATTCTATTGCTTTTTCAAGTGAACGTAGTGAGTTCATATTTTTAATCTCGACTTTTGTTCCTAACTCATCATCATTCTCATATGCAACTGAGATATTTGCATCAAACCTAAGATTGCCTTTTTCCAATTTTCCTTCAGATATGTCTAAGTCAATTACAAGCTGTCTTAATTCTTCAATATATGACACTGCTTCTTTTGACGACTTAATTAGCGGTTTTGTCACTACTTCAACTAATGGTATACCTGCTCTATTGAAATCTAGATGTGTGCTGGTTGCTGAATCAATTCTTCCTGAACCAATATGTGTACTTTTTCCTGTATCTTCTTCCATGTGTACTCGTTCAATTTCTACAGTAGAAAACTCTCCATTCACTACAATTTCAAGAGAACCTTCGGTGCCAACTGGTAAATCAAATTGAGAAATCTGATAGTTTTTTGGAAGATCTGGATAAAAGTAATTTTTTCTATGAAACATTCCATCAGTTGTAATTTGACACTTCGTGCTTAAGGCTAGGAGTGTGATGAATTCAATAGCCCTTTTGTTTGGAACTGGTAGTGAACCAGGTAGCCCTAAACAAGTTGGACATAGGTTCTCATTAGGTTTATCAGTTTCAACAACATTACACCTGCAGAACATTTTTGAGTTAGTTTTTAGTTCTACGTGTGTTTCCATTCCTATAGTTGGTACAATTTTCAACTTACATCACCTTTTATTTCTGGCAATGAAGTAAAAGAAACTACTGATTCAAGTTTTTGAGAGAATTCTAAAAGTGTGTTGTCAGTATTGGCTGGACTCATAATCTGCACAGATAGAGGAAGTCCATTTGAAGACAACCCCGTAGGTATACTAATCGCTGGCATTCCAACAAGGTTTGCAGGAATAGTACATAAATCTGACATATACATCTCTAACTGATTGTCAGATTTTTCTCCAAACTTAAATGGATCAGAAGGAGTTGTAGGAGAAATAAGGTAATCAACTTCTTTATAAGTTTCTGTAAATTCCTTTTTCATCATAGCTCGAGCTTTTAATGCTTGACCATAAAATGCATCATAATAACCAGCTGAAAGAGCATAGGTTCCTAATAAAATTCTTTTTTTAACCTCTGGACCAAATCCCTCAGCTCTTGTATTTTCCATCATTTCATAGCTTGTATTTCCAGCAACTCTATTCCCATACCTTACACCATCAAATCTTGATAAATTTGCAGAACACTCAGCAGGTGCAATGAGATAGTAAATACTGATCGACATTTTAGTCAAAGGTAATGAAACTTCTACAATTTCGTGACCTTGTGATTCAAGTAATTTTGCAACTTTTTGAACTTCTAATTTAGCATCCTCGGAAATTCCATCTTCCATAAGTTCTTTTATAATTCCTATTTTTGCATTTTTTAATTTAGGTTGTTTAGTTTTGCTTTCTTTACCTGAAGTTGCATCAAAAGGATCGAATCCCTTCATTGAGTTAAAAAGAATTTTTGAGTCTTCTACATTATTAGTAATCGGTCCAATCTGATCTAAAGATGAAGCAAATGCTACCAATCCAAATCTTGAAACCGTTCCATAGGTTGGTTTAAATCCAACAACTCCACAAAAAGATGCCGGTTGCCTGATAGATCCTCCTGTATCACTCCCAAGGGAAGCAATTGCTGAGCCAGCAGAGACAACTGCTGCAGACCCTCCGGACGAACCTCCTGGAACTCTAGACGGATCCCAGGGATTTTTTGTTGGTCCAAATGCAGAATTTTCAGTTGATGACCCCATAGCGAATTCATCTAAGTTTGTTTTGCCTGTGAACATTACACCTTCATCTTTAAGCTTAGTTATAACTGTTGCATCATATGGTGAGATGTAGTTCGAAAGCATTTGTGATGAACAAGTTGTTGCATAGCCTGCAATATTAATATTATCTTTTATTGCAATTGGAATCCCATCAAGTATTCCTAATTCAGTTCCATTTTCATAACGTTTGTCAGCATCAGCAGCTTTTTTTATATTTTCATCTTGAAATAAGGTTAGATGTCCATGAATTATTGACTCTGTGTTTGCTGCACGTTCAAACACTTCACTGTAAAGTTCTGATGGTTTTAATTTTTTATCTTTAAATAATTTATTTATTTCAGAAATAGAAAGTTTGTAATGATTCATAATTAATCTAATGAAGGTGGTACTACAAACTGACCATCTGATGATTCTGGAGCATTGCTTAGCGCTTCTTCGTGACTTAAGAAAATGATTGCTTCATCATCAGCTAGATTTAGAGGCGTGCCAAGTGGATGAATACTTATTTTTTCATCTGGTAAATTCATTTCACTTAGAGCAGCAAAATGATCAATAATCATTGACAAATCTTTTTCTAACTTGTTCTCTTCTTCAGTAGTTAGGTTTAATGCTGCCAATTTTGCAACATTTTTAATATCAATTTTATCGGTCATAAATTTAACTTTCTAGGTACTTAACAATAGACTCATATGATTCTACTATTTGATCTGTATTAACAAATTCATCTGGCGAGTGTGCTAAAAGAGGATCTCCTGGACCGTAATTCACTGCAGGGATACCCTCTTTATAAAATCTTGCTATATCAGTCCAAGCTTGTTTAGGTGTAACTTTGGCACCTGTGGATGCTATAAAATTTTTAATACTCTGAGATTCCAAATTAGGAAGAGCTCCATTTGATGTGTTTTTTATTGTAACTTCCCCAAACTTTGAAAAACTTTCAATAATAAAATCAGCTGCTTCATTTTCATCTGATGTTGGTAAAAATCTGTAATTTATATTTATATTTATATGTGACGGAATTACATTGTTCGCAGTTCCACCTGTAATTGTTGTGGCACTTATAATTTTTTTAAATAATAATCCATCAATTATGTTGTCTTCAACTTCATTATTTTGAATATAATTTATTACTTCAGGCAGTTTAAATATTGGATTTTCACCCATCCATGGACGTGCAGAATGAGCAGATTTACCATTTATTTGCAGATCAGCATTTACTGAACCTAGGCACCCCAATTGAACCTCACCATTTGTGGGTTCAAGAATAATAGCAAATTCAAGGTTAAAGTCTTTTTGTAATATAGGCATTAGAATCTCTAGCCCATTATCAACCATGGGTCCCTCTTCTGAGGTGTAAAAAATTGCAGCTACATTTTCAAAATTATTGCTCATGATTTTTAACATCACTGCTACCCCACTTTTCATGTCGACGGACCCTCTTCCATAAATTTTTGAGTCATCATCGACGATTACTTGCGATTCATCTATAGGAACTGTGTCAACATGGCCAACTAATGCGATACTCGACTTTGATGACGGATAATAGGCAATGATTCCCCCTTCATTTCTTAATATTGTTCCAGAAAATCCAGAATTGCTTAATTCACGTTCTATAAAATCAAGTATTTTTACTTCGTTACCGGTTACTGATTGAATGGCTATTAACTCTCTAGTTAATTTATCTAAACTCAAACTTGAACTCCAAATGTTCTTAGCGCATCGTTCAAAGAGGTTTTTTGATTTGTTGATTCTTTTCTTTTTCCAATTATTAAAGCACACATAGTATTGAATTCACCGCTTGGAAATGATTTGGGACGAGTTCCTGGTATTACAACCGAATTTTCAGGGACTATTCCTTTGTATTCTTTTGGTTCATCTCCAGTAACATCGATTATAGGAGTAGTTGCTGTGATTGTTACATTTGCCCCAATGACGGCACCTTTTTCAATCTTTACACCCTCGACAATGATAGATCTTGAACCAATAAATGCACCATCCTCAATAATTACTGGCATCGCACTTGGGGGTTCTAAAACTCCACCGATACCAACTCCTCCAGATAAATGAACATTTTTTCCAATTTGTGCACATGATCCGACAGTAGCCCATGTATCAACCATTGTTCCAGAACCTACATATGCACCTATATTGACAAAGCCTGGCATGACAACAACACCAGGTTCACAAAAACCTCCATACCGTACTACCCCAGGCGGTACTACCCTAATTTTTAACTTTTCATAATTCTTTTTCGGTTCTATTTTGTCGTAATACTCAAGTTCACCTGAACTAATTATTTCCAAATTTTTAATTGAGAAATAGTGGAGTATGGCTGTTTTTACCCATTCATTCACAATCCAATCGTTGCCTGATGGTTCAGCTACTCTAATTTTTCCTGTATCTAATAATCTTATTACTTCTTCAATGACTGAAATTTGATGTGACGTGACATTAATGATATCTATATCTTCTATTTCTTTTTTAAAATTATCCATAATTTGCTTTGGTCTCTTTTTAGTTATTAGATAATATTTTAGTGTATGAAAAAGAACACTTATAGACTTATTTTTCTTTCTTTATCTTTACTTCTATTCTTGACTATCTATGTAGGAGTTAATTTTTATCAAGATAATGATGAACTAGTTGTCCTTCCAGCCGTTATTGAAGGCATTTCACCTTTACCAAACTATCAAGTTCCTCAACAGACATCTTTAGAAATAAATTTACCAGTTGATTATGAAATAGTGCTTATAGTTAATAACTACATCATCCCATCTTCAGAGATACTTAATGTAGAAGCAACCGGAGTTTTTGTTTGGAAACCAGGACCAAATAAAACTTTTGAAAGCTGGAGCCCAGGAGAACAAAATATTCGTATAACTTGGAGTAAAGTTGTAGGACTGCCTGATGTAGGTGAATTCTCTTGGAAGTTTTATATTAACAATTAGTTAATTAAATCAAAGAGATCTTGTTCTGAGATAATGTCTACTTTTAAATCTTTGGCCTTTTTCAACTTTGAACCTGGATTTTCTCCAGAAATAAGATAATCTGTATTTTTTGAGATAGATGTAGTTACTGAACCTCCATTGTTTTCAATAAGGTTGATAAATTCCTGTCTATTTGAATTTTGAAGCGTTCCAGTTATTACAAAAGTTTTCCCAGTAAGTATTGTGTTACTTTCTTTTTTATCTTGGCTAAAAGAGAATCCTTTTTCTTTTAGGGAATTGAGAGTTGTTATATTTTTTTCTTGTGCTTTCCATTCATTCAAAGAATTAATAACACTTCCTGAAATACCATGGATATTTTCTAATTGATTTGAATCTGCAGCAAGAATATTTTCAATAGATCCGAAGTTTTGAAATAACAGATTGACAGTTCTTTTTCCGACAAAACGAATCCCTAATGCTGTGAGCAGTCTTGATGGTTGTGAGTTTGTAGATTTATTTATAGCATTAATTAGATTGGAAGCTTTTTTATTTTCCCACTGTGGAAGTTTTACTAAATCATCATATTTTAGATTGAATATATCTTCAATATCACCAATCAATCCTGTGCTAAGCAAAATTTCTACTGTTTCTTTTCCCATTCCGTCAATTTCTAAACCCGCTCTTGATGCAAAAAATATTATGGACTCTTTTTTTGCAATCTTACAAGACGAACCTCCACTACATCTTGGAACTTTTTCCTCTTTGTGAAAAATTATTTCATATTCACCACATGGACAAGTTTTAGGCATCTTCCATTTTTTTTGTGAACCATCTCTTCTTGTCTTTAATGAGCTGACTACCTCAGGTATTACATCTCCTGCTCTTCTAACTACAACATAGTCATTAATTCTTAAATCTTTTCTATTGATTTCATCCGGATTATGTAGAGATGCAAAAGAAACCATTGCTCCCCCAACACTTATTGGTTGTAATACCGCTACTGGTGTTACGGCTCCTGTTCTACCGGTTTGAAGCTTTATATCTGTAAGAATAGTTGTTTGCTCTTCTGCTGGAAATTTAAAAGCCACTGCCCACCTTGGAGATTTTGATGTGTAGCCTAACTCATCTTGGATAATTGTAGAGTTAATTTTCATTACGACTCCATCTATTTGGTATGAGTAGTCATTTCGTTTATCTTCAATACGTTTTAAGGTAGCTTCTATTTCATTAATCGACATGGTAAGAAAAACTTCATTTGTTTCAAATCCAGACTCTTTAAGGGTTTTTATCTGATCGCTATGCGATGAGAAGGCTTCAGAATCATCATGATTTATTAATTGATACGCTAATAATCTAATATCTCGTTTAGCTGTAATGGACGAGTCTTTTTGCCTTAGTGAACCAGCGGCAGCATTTCTAGAATTAATAAAACTAGACACTCCCTCATTCCTGATTGCGGCAATCATAGACTTCTCTTCCTTGGTGGGATTTTTAATTGATTTTAATTTTTCTAATTTAATCTCATCTTTTTTTCGTTTCTTATTTAAGTTGTCAAAACTTTCAGTTGGCATATAGATTTCACCTCGAACTTCTAAAGTGCCTTTGGAATTTGTCTTTAATCTAAGTGGTAAGTTCATTATTGTTTTCACATTATGGGTGACATCTTCACCGATTACACCATCGCCACGAGTAAGTCCCTGTTGTAAAATACCATCTTTGTATATGATTGAAATTGCTAAACCATCTATTTTTGGTTCTAAAGAAACAGGGAATAATTGTTGATCAGTTATTTTGCTGAGTCTTTCGAACCATTTATTGATATCTTCTATGTTTTCTGCATTATCTAAACTGTACATTCTTTGAACATGTTCTATTTGATTAAAAGCGGTGTCTGGAGTCCCTGTTACTCTTTGAGTTGGCGAATAAACCTTTACCTCTGATGGGTTGTTTAATTCGAACTGTTTAAGTTCATTGAAAAGTTTGTCATATTCTCCATCAGACATTATCGGGCTATTTAAGACATAATAAGCATGTTCTGCTTCTGATAGCTGAGTTATTACTTTGTCAATATCTTTAGCGTTCATACAGAAAGTTTTTGATTAAGTTCTGAAGTTATTCTTCCGCCTCCAATTAGTTTTGTCCCTGAATACAAAACACCAAATTGGCCGGGAGCTACTCCGAATGTTGCATCGTGCAATAATACTTTTAGTGCGCTGTCGTCAATCATTTCTATCTCACAGGGAAGATCGTCAGAATTGTATCTTGTTTGGATACTAAGACTCTTTGTTTCTATTTCGTTTACAAATGAGGTATCTTCTAAGTAAAAAGTAGATGTAAGCAGCTCTTCTTTGTTTCCGACATAAACTTTCTTATTCTTTACATCGATTTTAGTAACATATTTTGGTGAACCTTGTCCTCCAGGTATTCCTTTACGTTGACCAACTGTAAATTCATGAATACCTTGATGATTTCCCATAATTTCGCCCTGACTATCAACTATTTCTCCTGAAGTTGAAATATCAATTCTTTTATCAACAAAATCTCGATAATTTTTTTTGCCCACAAAACATATATCTTGACTATCTTTTTTAAATGCAGTCTTTAAACCTAAATCAGCAGCTATTTGTCTAACTTCTGGTTTAGAAATAGTTCCTAGAGGAAACATTACATTCTCTAGCGTTGATGAATTTAACATATGAAGAACATATGATTGGTCTTTATCTAAATAATCTGCTTTGTGTAATTCATATTGTTCCTCATTTTTTATTATTTTTGCATAATGACCCGTAGCCACCTTGTCACAGTTAAGTTTTTTTGCTTGCTTGAGAAAGTGATCAAATTTAACCGATCTATTGCACTCAACACATGGATTTGGAGTAAGTCCCTGCGCATACATATCTATAAAATTATCAACAACCTTGTCCGAAAATGATTCTGTGTAATCTAAAACGTAGTAAGGAATATCTAGCTTGGCTGCAACTTTACGGGCATCTTCACTATCAGAAGCTGTGCAACAACCTGTTTCGGGCATTTCTCCATTTGGTCCTTCCCATAATTTCATAGTAACACCGATTACTTCATGGCCTTGTGACTTGAGAAGACCTGCAACTACTGATGAATCCACCCCACCGCTCATTGCAACTAAAACTCTCATTTCATCCCTTGAATTGATGACAACACAATGTTTGCAGCTTTTACACCATCTCCGCTGTTGGTGCTCCAGCCGAAGCTGAACCTTAAGTGACTGTTAATTAAATCATCTGATATTTTCATGGCTTGTAAAACATGTGATGGTTTCTGAGCACCGCTTGCACATGCAGAACCCCTTGAAACTCCCAAGCCTTGCAAATCTAAGGCAACCATAAGTGTCTCTGAGTGTATCCCTTTAAATTGTATATTTGAAACATGGTCTAACCTACTAATGTTTTCTCCGACAATCATAACGTCTAGATTATTTTTAAGGATATCCTCAAATTCTGTACGCTCTTTAAGAATTTTGTTGTTTTGTAATTCCATATTTTTCTGTTGCTCGTCCAGTGCGGCAGAGAGACTAGCAACACCAGACACATTTACAGTCCCAGCCCTTCGTTCTAGTTCTTGCTTTCCTCCATGCAGGAAGCTAGGGATTTTTGCTTCCGAACTTAGAAACATAATTCCAATTCCCTTGGGCCCTCCAATTTTATGGCCTGATATTGCTGCACTTTGGATTCCTAGTTCATGAAAATCAATTTTTGTTGTTGAAACAGCTTGCACCACATCGGAGTGGAATATTAAATCATAATCAAGCTTTTTAATACTTTGTGCAATTTCTTTAACAGGTTGAACAACTCCAGTTTCATTGTTAGCTAACATAATCGATACAATTTCTGTATTTGAATTTATATTACTAATTACATCTTCAGTCTTAATTACTCCAAAATTATCACATCCAATAAAATTGACTTTGTATCCAAGTGATTCAACCCATTCAGCTGAGCCAAGTACTGCTTCATGTTCTATAGCTGAAGTTACTAATTCAGCATTTTTATTTTGGTTGTTTATAAATGGCATCTTTATTATCCAGTTATCTGCCTCAGTCCCTCCACTCGTAAAAGTGATTTCTTTCGGTGCTGCTCCAAAATGATTAGCAATTCTGTCGCGTGATTCTTCAAGTATATTTTTTGCTTTTCTGGATAGTTCATGTCCTCCAGCAGAATTTGCAAATGCTACTGATTCAGTTTGTTTATATGCTTCAAAGGCCACATCTCTCATTGGTGTGCTTGCAGCATGGTCTAAATACAGATAATCATTTTTTTTCATATTTATTTATTCTACTTATCAAGTAATATTGTTTAACAGACAATGAGTAAAACAATTACAGTTTCAACTATAATCAACAAACCATTAGACGAAGTATGGGATGAAGTTTCTGTCTTAAAAAACCATACACATTGGATGAAAGATGCTGTAAACATTGACTTTCTGACTGAATCAACTCAGGGAATAGATACAAAAATGAAGGTTTTGACTAAAGTTGGACCAATTAAACTATATGACTACATGACCGTAACAGAATGGGTTGAAAAACAATCTATAGGAGTAGACCATGTTGGGTTAGTTACTGGTAAGGGAAAATTTACTTTAACTCAATTAGAAGAGAATAAAACTGAATTTAAATGGGAAGAAACTTTAAAGTTTCCAATATATCTAGCAGGACCAATAGGTGAATTTTTTGGATCTCCAATTTTAAAACTTATATGGAAAAATAATTTAAAAGGTCTTAAGGAACTATTTAATGATGAAAATTAGACTATTTTATTCGCTTTTGCTTTTCGTGTTTTGTGTAGGGTGTAATTCAGAAAATACCTCAGAAGAGAACAGTGGTGCTGTAGTTAACGAAGTTGAAGTAGCAATTTCGGAAGGTTTAGGGGAGACCTCTGAAGTATTTGTCTCAAATTGGAATAAACTTGTTTCCACTATTTCAGAGGATGAACAAACTACTACATTTTTTTCAATTAATCCTGATGAAGTTAAATGGACAAGCATAGAAAAACAAACCCTTTTTTATGAGTTTGGAAATAAAGAAAATCCTCAGGCTATTTTTGTAATTAATCTAAATATCAATGCAGATAGTGAAGTTGTTGAGGAAATTGAATTCTTTGCTCCTGCAACAAAAGACGAGGTTAACTCGCAACAAACAAAACTTTTCTTTCTTTTAGTAATTGCTTTATCTGATGACACTTTAGATAAAAATGACAGAGAAAACATCCTCAATAATCTTGGACTATATGAAGAAATAACTAATCCAAAACAGTTAGCAGGTAGCGTAACCAAAAATGATATCCGTTATATTCTTGAACCATTAATTGAAAATAATTTGTTGTTTGGTCTTAATTTATATACAAGTATTCTTGACTCTACTAACGCCTAAGAAGCTATAACTTCTTCTACGCCAGGTACTTTTTCTTTAAGGATTCGTTCTATTCCACTCTTAAGTGTGGCAATGGATAGTGGGCAACCTACGCAAGCCCCAAGCATTTCTATGTTTACAATACCATTATCCACAGATGCTAACTTTATATCCCCCCCATCAGCCTGTACAGCTGGACGAATATACTCTATTGTTTCATTTAATATATCAAGGTCAATATCAACTTGTTCATCTCTATCTTTGATAGAAGGAAAATTGATATTTTCATTACTTTCCATAATTCAATTATATTCTATAACTGCGCCAAGTGAGCTTAAAGCGGAAACAATATCTTCATAGCCTCTATCTATGTGATCAATGCCAGTAATCTGTGAGTTGCCGTCAGCCTGTAGAGCTGCAATTATTAAACTAGCACCTGTTCTAATATCTGTTGAATTTACAGGAGCTCCTGAAAGGTCCTTTACTCCCTTGATCATTGCATGTTGCCACCCAGTTTGAATATTAGATCCCATCCGTTGAACTTCTGGTATCCATTGAAAACGCTGATCGTAAACATTTTCTGTAATGATTGAAGTTCCTTCTGCTCTAAGTAAAGCTGTACCGAATATTGGTTGTAAGTCAGTAGCTACTCCAGGGAAAGGTAAAGTTGATAACTCAATTGCATCATACTTATCTGTAGATTCTAAACTTATTGAGTTTTCTCCAGTTGATATATTGATACCAATTTCTATAAATTTTTTAATTTCCATAGGAAGAGTTTTTGGATCAACTCCTAAAATTGATCCAGATCCTTTAGTTGAAGCTATGGCTGCAATATATGTTCCAGCAACGATTCTATCCCCAATAACTTTATGATTAGTTGGTTTTAATGATTCAACACCTTTAATTGTAATTTCACTAGTGCCCTCACCATAGATTTCAGCACCCATATTTTTTAGCATTTTAACGATATCTACAACTTCCGGCTCACGAGCAGCATTTTCGATAACAGTATCTCCATCTGCTAAGACAGCTGCAAGCAATGTGTTTTCCGTGGCTCCAACTGACGCATAAGGTAAATTGATTTCAACCCCCTTTAAGCCATCTGTTTCGCCAATTAAAACTCCATGTTCAAGATGAAAATTTGCTCCCATCTTCTCTAACGCATCAAGATGCATCTGAACAGGTCTAGGGCCGAGTTGATCTCCACCAGGGAAGGCTATTTTTGCTTGACCTTTACGAGCTAATAATGGTCCCAGGATAATTATTGATGCACGCATTTTTTGAACTAATTCATATGGAGTTTCTATACCAATGTCCTCGGGCGAATTAATTTTTAAACTACTGTCTTCAAAGGAAGAAGTTATCCCAAGGCAACTTAAAACCTCTTGCATGTACGCAACATCTGTAATGTTTGGTACATTGCTTATTTCATAATCACCTGGAGCAAGTATTGGTAGTACCATTTGTTTCAATACCGCATTTTTGGCACCTTTAACTTCAACCATTCCATTTAATTGGTGATTGCCTTCAATTACTATATGTTTTTCCACTATCATTGATATTACTTAAAGAATTAAGTGTAACAATAAATTTATGTCAGAATCAATAATTGTATATAAAGCAAATGACCATTTGGAAGCGTCATCTTGTCTTAGTAATTTAATAATCGATGATATAAAATCTTTGAACAAAAATAGCTACTCAATTGGGCTTTCAGGTGGAAATACACCAAAAGTAACGTACTCTTTGTTAAAAAATGATATTACAAATCTATCAAAGATTATCTTCTGGACAGTGGATGAGCGCTGGGTTCCTATAGAAGATGAAAACTCAAATCAAAACTTGATCAATGGTTTTTTTCAAAATACTGGAGCTACAATTTTGGACTTCGAATATACGAACACAACAGCTGATCATGATGCAAATCTATATTCAGAGAAACTTGCTAAAAATATAACTCAATTTGATACTGTAATACTCGGTGTAGGTGAAGATGGACATATAGCCTCTTTATTTCCTGGAACAACAGCGTTAGAAGATACCCATGACATTTACACTTCAAATGAGGTAGATATAGTTAGTAAATGGAGAGTAACTGCGACATATAAACTTTTAACTAGTGTCCATAAAGTTTATTTACTTGTTACTGGAGAAAATAAAAAAAATATACTTTCAGAAATATTAAACAATGGAAATACTCCAGCAAATGATTTAATTGATAAAAGATCAGAAACATTTATTATCACTGACCAATCGATATAAACGTTAATTATGTATACGCTATAGATAGCATATAGTTATCCTTAATCCAGATGTCACCGAAAAACTACTTCCAAATGTTCTTAACTTCAGCTTTATGGGGTTCCTCTTTTTTACTGATGAAGTATGCACTTGTTGAATTAGACCCTTTTCAGATCGCTTTCTATAGGATCTTTATTGGTATGACGTTTATAAATTTATTAAAGATTGAACATATTCCGATTTCTAAACGAGACCATGTTTTTACTGCAATCGTAGGATTTTTGTGGATGTCACTACCTTTTTACTTATTTGCCGAATCTGAACAGACAATATCTTCCAGTTTGGCAGGACTTGTTAATGGCTCTACACCAATTTTTATAAGTCTTTTTGCAGTAATATTTTTTAAACAAAAAATTTCTAATATTAAAAAAATATACTTGTCTACTGGCTTTTTTGGAATATATGTTCTTTCATTCGGATTTGAAGTTACTAATTTTAATTTGAGCACTGGCTTACTACTTGCCTTACTGGCTTCAATTAGTTATGGATTTGCAGCTAATTTTGTTCAACCACTAATTCATTCCTACGGAGCACTTGTCACACTTCGTATGGCGTTAAGATACGCATCAATATTTTCATTTTTCCTCTTTATTTTTAATAGTGAGTTTTTATTACCGACTCCAGGTGGTTCCCTGTTTCATATGCTCCTTTTAGGAGTTGGAGGAAGTGGAATTGCTTTTCTTTCCTTTTACAGTTTAATTGATGATGTCGGAGCTATATTTGGATCAATCACTGTATATATAATTCCAATATTTTCTGTAATATTTGGATATATATTCTTACAAGAAACCACTACTCTCTCACAAATTTCTGGTGTAGCTGTAATTATCGTATCTGCTTATCTGTTTACTAAAACTAACGATTAGATTTTGGCTGCACAAACAAACCTTCCGAAATTGCAGCAATACTACCGTCGTCTAGAAAGAGTTCAGCTTTATAAGTTGTTCCCTTTTCTCCAATTGAATCTCTCCAAGCCTTTACGTGAACGAACTTAGTAGTGTTGTTGACAGGTCTAATATATTTTGCTGAAAAAGTTTTTGTAACAACCATCTCTCCTAAAAGGAAACTTAGTGGGCCCATCGTGCAATCCATAAAAGAATCGACAATGCCCCCAAGGGTTGTGTTCATTGGATTAAAATATTTTTCCTGTATTGGGTACTTGCACTCTAAGTATTCTTCATCCTCATTAAAGGATATGAACTCCCCTTTTAATTCTTTATAAATGTTTGGAATGGGTAAATTTCCCCATGTTGTTTCTGACATAGAAAAAATATTAACACTTATGGAGATTTAGGACTTTATAGAGTTTATCTACCTTTAGGATGCCACACAGTTTTTGTTTCAATAAACGGTAGTAAGGATTCTAAACCAGAAGTTGGTGGTTTAATAACAATACGTTTTAGTGACTTTGAAGCATTTTCACGTATTATTTTTTTATCTGAGGAAGTGAGATCTTTATAAATTGCCATGGCATTAATCTCTACATGATTACTTACATCATCAATTATCTGAGAAAAATTTCCTGACAAAATATTTAGAGCTCCTGAGGGTAGATCTGAATTATTAATATCTTCAGCAAGCTTAAGAGCTAAAATTGAATTATCACCACTAAAACTTATGACTGAGCATCCTGTAGTTAATGATGGAAGAATACTAAGTAATAATTGATTAAATGAATTTTCTTCTGTGTTCAAAGTAAAAACAACACCGAGTGATTCCTGGTGAGAAATATTAAAATAATCTCCTGCTACCGGATTTAAATTACCTGTCATTTGTTCCCATTTGTCAGCCATACCTGCATACCAAATTAGAGAATCGATCGCATTTTTAATATCCTGATTAGCTTTTGATTTTGTTAAGCCAGACTCCTGAAGAATTTGTTGATATGTTTCTGAATTGCCTTCTACCATTTCAGATAGCCTATACAAAACTTGTGTCTTGTTATAGGGTGTTAGTTTTTGCCACTCTGTATACCCTTTTTTTGCAGCCACAACAGCATCTCTAACGTCTTTTCTCGAAGTTAGTGGAACTTCATAAAATTGATTTTTCAGTTCTATTCTGAATGTTTTTCCTGATTCAGACCTAACATACTTACCTCCGACATAGTTTTTATATGTTTTTTTTATTTCATTCATGACTGAACCTTTAAATATGAAAGGAGACCATGTCTTCCTCCTTCTCTTCCAAAACCCGATTCCTTATATCCGCCGAAGGGTGATGAAGGGTCAAATTTATTAAATGTATTAGCCCAAATAACACCTGCTTGAAGCCTGTCAGCTGTCCATAAGATCTTTGAACCCTTTTCAGTCCATATTCCTGCTGATAAGCCATATTCTGTATTATTAGCTATATCAATAGCTTCCTCAGGTGTTCTAAAAGTTAATGTCGTTAATACTGGTCCAAATATTTCCTCTCTTGCAATTTTGTAGGAAGGTTGAGCATTTGTAAATAATGTTGGCCTAAACCAGAATCCATTTGCTGGTAACTCACATTCAGTTTGAAATATAGTCCCACCTTCTGATACTCCCTCGTTCACGAGAAAAGATATCTTGTCTAGCTGCTCTTTGGAATTTATTGCACCTATGTCTGTATTCTTGTCCAAAGGATTACCAACTCTTAAAGATTGCATTCTTTTTTCGAGTTTTGAAACGAACTCATCATGAATATCTTCTTGTAAAACTAATCGGGAACCTGCACAGCAAACATGGCCCTGATTAAAAAATATACCGTTTACGACACCTTCAACTGCTTGGTCTATAGCTGCATCGTTATAAACTATGTTTGCTGCTTTTCCTCCAAGTTCTAACGTAAGGCCGATATCTCTACCTGCTGTTTCATTCTGAATATACTTTCCCACGGCAGTAGAACCCGTAAATGCTATCTTTGAAATATCAGGATGTTGAACAAGTGCTGCACCTGTAGTTCCATCTCCAGTGACTAAATTAAATACTCCTGGAGGAAGTCCGACTTCTTGACACAATTCAGCAAAAAGTAAGGCAGTAAGAGGGGTGCTTTCAGCTGGTTTGAGAATTACTACATTCCCAGTTGCCAGTGCTGGTGCAACTTTCCATGAAAGCATTAAGAGAGGGAAATTCCAGGGAATTATTTGTCCTACGATACCGTAAGGTTTGAGACCTTTTGTATTCCATGAAATATCCAATTTATCAGCCCAACCGGCAAAGTAAAAGAAATTGGCAGCAACTTGAGGAAGGTCAAAGTCACGAGATTCTTTTATAGGTTTCCCTCCGTCTAAACTCTCTAATACAGCAAATTCACGTGACCTTTCCTGAATTAATCTAGCTAATTTGAATAAGTATTTTGCGCGTTCAGTTCCAGTTAATTTAGACCATATTTTTAAACCGTTCTTTGCTGAATCAACTGCGGAATCAATATCGTTCTTGTTTCCAACTGTAATTGACGAAAGAACCTCTTCAGTTGATGGCGAGATTGTTTTTAAAAACTTCTTTGAATTAGCTGTTTGAAATTCCCCATCTAAAAATATTCCATATTTTTTTTCAATATTAACTATTGCACTTGACTCTATAGACTCTGCATAATCCCATGTTTTCATAAATTATCCTCTTGGAAAATAGTAGCTTGACTGATATGCATTAGTTTTTAATTTTTTGATTTGTTTTAAGACATCATCCACAAGGCTTGATGCTCCGAATCTAAAGTAGTCGGGGCTAAGCCACTCAGGTCCTAATTCTTCGTTAACTATGACCAAATATCTAATTGCATCTTTTGAATCTCTAATTCCACCAGCTACTTTAATTCCAGCTTTAAAACCAGTTACCATTTTGTAATCCCAGACAGCCTTAGCCATTAGATAACAAGCTTCACGTGATGAACCATTAGAAATCTTTCCTGTCGATGTTTTTATAAAGTCTGAACCTGCAGCAAGTGAAATTAAGCTTGCTTTTTTAATATTTTCATAAGTTTTAAGTTCCCCAACTTCAAGTATTGTTTTGAGGTGAACAGATTTACACACTTCTTTGAGTGCAACAATTTCGTCATACATTTTTCGATAATCTCCTTCAAAAAATGCTTTTCTATTAATAACTATATCTATTTCATCAGCACCTTGATCAATTGCAAATTGAGTATCAAAAATTTTAGATTCTAATGGTGCCTGGCCGCTTGGAAAGTAAGAAGAGACTGAAGCGACTTTAACATTTGAGTTACGTGTCATTTCTTTTGCTTTTGCTACTAATGCTGGGTAGACGCATACAGCAGCGACACTTGGAACTTCTGAATTACTAGGATCAGGTCTAATTGCTTTTGCAGCCATCTGGCCAATTTTACCTTCTGTGTCCTCCCCTTCGAGAGTAGTCAGATCACACATAGTGACTATGTAGTTTAAAGCCTGAAGCTTAGAATCTTTCTTAATACTCCTAGTAGCAAGCGAAGCGACTCTCTCTTTCAAACCCACTTCATCAACTCTTAAATTGTCTATCAACTCAACAGTATTGGACCAACTGAGAGTGTTTTTTGATTCTTTTGTTAAAGACATAGTTCCATGGTAAATGAAGTTGTAATTAATTAACAGAGAATTTTTAATCTAATGCGTTTATCTTATTACTAACAGAAGTTTCTTTACTATCAGTTATTTCAGCAATTCCACCAAAAACTGTGAAAATTTTGTTCCATATATTCTCTTTATCTAAGAGTTTTGAGGCTAACTCGGACCCTGTCTGAAATATATGTTTCTCTAATAATGTTTTTAGATCAAGACTGTCAATTTCATTTAATACATGGGAAGATGGGGCAGATTCTGAAATATATTGATTAAAACTATCTTGAGTGTTCAAAACTATGACCTTGCCTCCAGTCATTCCAGCACCAAAATTAAAACCAATTTCACCAAGTATTACAAGCGTTCCACCCGTCATGTATTCAGCTGCATGGGCACTACAACCTTCAACTACAGCAATAGCTCCACTGTTTCTGACTCCAAACCTTTGACCAACTCTACCTGAAATAAATAATTGTCCTCCTGTTGCTCCATATAAGAGTGCATTACCTGCAGCATGATATGCACCTTGCATTTTTTTGCCCTGAGGAATAATTGTGATACTTCCACCACCCATACCCTTGCCAACATAGTCGTTAGCACTACCTGTGAGTTTTAAATTAATTCCATCTCGTATAAATGCACCGAAACTTTGACCTGCAGAGCCAGACAAGCTAATTAACGAAGGATATTTTTCAATTTGCTTAGCTAGATTATTTAGTGATATTTCTCCAGATAAACGTGCACCAATGCTTCGATCTTGATTTGAAATGGGATACTGGAGAAAAGATTCTGTATTAGCGTTTAGAGACTTAATTACTTCAGAGGTAATTCTTCTTGAAAGACGTCCTTCCTCATGTCTTACAAAGCCGGGATGTTTTTTTTCTGGAACAGCATTAACAAGAAGTTTGTGAAGACTGCTTGGTAGCTTATTTTCTAGGACCTTCAATCCAAGTAGATCTGCATGACCGTTTAAATCTTCAAGTTCTGTGACATTAAATAACTGTAAATATTTTTGAACATCTTCAGCAAGAAACTTGAATAATTGCATGACCTGTTCTGGCGCTCCGGTGAACTTAGCTCTTAAATTTTCATCTTGGGTAGCGATACCTACCGGGCAAGTATTTTCATGACACTGCCTAACCATTTTGCAACCTAAAGCTAAGAGGGGTAATGTTCCAAAACCAAATCGATCAGCACCTAAAGTTGCAGCGATAATAACATCTTTAGCAGACCGAAGCCCTCCATCGACTTCTAATAAAACTTTATCTCTCATATTATTTACTACTAACGCTTGGTGAGTTTCACTTAACCCTAGTTCCCAAGGTGATCCTGCATGTTTTATACTTGTCCATGGACTCGCACCAGTTCCACCATCACTCCCAGCTATGGTGATAATATCTGCTCCTGCTTTAGCTACACCAACTGCTATAGTTCCAACTCCAGGTTCTGAAACTAATTTTACATTTACAGGATTGCTTGGGTTAAAAGTTTTTAGGTCGTAAATAAGTTGTGCTAAGTCTTCAATTGAATAAATGTCATGATGAGGTGGTGGTGAAATTAAAGTTATACCTTCATTTGTGTGTCTCAATTTTGCAATATGTGAATCCACTTTAAATCCAGGAAGCTGACCCCCTTCACCAGGCTTAGAACCTTGTGCCATTTTTATCTGAAATTCAGTAGCTGAAGCTAAGTAGTCTGGAGTTACTCCAAACCTTCCTGAAGCAATTTGCTTAATTTTAGAATTTTTTTCTGTATTGAATCTTAAAGGATCTTCGCCGCCCTCACCAGAACCAGACTTGGCTCCCAATCTATTCATAGCTATAGCTAATGCTTGGTGAGCCTCTTCAGACAATGCTCCGAGAGACATTGAGCTCACTGTAAATTTCTGATAAATAATATCAATTGAAGATACTTTTTTTTGGTTGTCATACCCTTGAGATGTATCTGGAAGTGTAAACAGATCTCTTATTTGTACATCGGGTCTATCTTCTAAGGATTCAAGGTAACTTAACCAAATCTCCTTATCACCAGATCTGACTGCTTTTTGTAACTTTAACACTGTGGATGGTGATGTTATATGGGGCTCAGCATTTTTTTTATATTTATAGAAACCTCCAATGTCAACACTCGATTCGTCTGAATATATCTTAAGATTTTTTTCTATTTCAGCATAACCTATACCCTCAGTTCTACTTTTAGAGTATTTGAAGGCCCTTTCATTAACTTCTTTATTGAGCCCTATTATTTCATAGAGTTCAGAACCCCTATAGGAGGAAACTGTACATATTCCCATTTTTGACATTATTTTTAACAATCCGGTATTTAAAGTTTTGGTGTAATTTTCCTGTGCTTCTGCGATTGATAAACCTAATTCAGGGTCAGCTGTTGTTAGTTTTCGAACATTCTCTAATGCTAAATAAGGCCATACTGCAGATGCTCCATATGCGATATGACAGGATAAGTCATGCGCATCCCGAATCTCACCGGAAGCAACTATTAATGATGCTTTCAACCTAATTCCATTTTCAATTAAGTAATGATGTAGTGTTCCTGTAACTAGTAATGAAGGAAGTACACTTTCACCAACTTTAAGTTCTTTATCAGATAAAATAATCAGTGACTTTTTCTTGTTTTCTATTGAGTCTTTTACCTTTAAGCAAACTTTTTCTAAAGCCGTTTCGATATCCTCTTCCTCTTTATTGAAACAGAAGCTAATTACTTCTGATTTTTTACCTAAAAATTCGTTAGAGGTTAACTTATCGTAAGTTCCAGCATTCAGAATTGGAGTCTTGAGTGATACTAGATTAGCTTGTTGAGATGTTTCTTTAAGGATTGAACCTCTTTTTCCAAGGTAGGTTTTTGTGGACATAACAAATCGTTCTCTTATTGGATCAATTGGTGGGTTCGTAACTTGTGCAAAAAGTTGGTGGAAAAATCTACTTAATCTAGGTTTATTTTTGCTTAATATGCCTAATGGAGAATCGTTACCCATAGAACCGGTTGGAACTTCTCCTTTTAACATTGGTAATAAAATCAATCTTTCTTCTTCAGGTGTATAGTCAAAATATTTAGATAATAGCTCTGTATCTATAGAGTCATCTTGTAAATTATTAAATTGAGTATCAACTCTTAATGGCTTTGAATTTACCCAATCTTTATAGGGATTTTTTTTACTCAATTTTTGTATTACTTCTTTTTCATCGAGAAGTTCGTCATCCTTTATTCGGTATCTTATTGTTTGACCTGGCTCAAGCTGAGCTGTCTTATATGCTCCAGCCTCTACAGAGGGGCATATTCCGACTTCAGAAGCTGCAAGAACATATCTATCAGAAATCATCCACCTCATTGGTCTCAATCCACTTCTATCTAGCCCTGCAATTATGTCCAAACCATCTGACGCAACAATTGCAGCAGGACCGTCCCATGGTTCAGTTAGGAATGAATGGTATTGATAAAAAGCTTTTTCATCTTCTGTAAACCTAGGATTGTTTTCCCAGGCTGATGGAATTAACATTTCTTGTGCATGTGCAAGTGTCCTTCCAGACTGTACTAGTAACTCAACAGCATTATCTAATTGTCCAGAATCAGAAATACTTTCATCTATAAAAGGTTTGATTAGATTAATGTCATCTTTCCAGAAATTTGAAGATGCATCGAATTCTCTTGCTTGCATCCATGAGTAATTTGAAGTGATTGTATTTATTTCTCCATTATGAGCAAGAATTCTGAGTGGTTGAGCTTTATCCCAAGTAGAAGATGTATTCGTTGAAAACCTTTGATGAAATATGCCGAATCTTGTTTTAAAAAGTGGATTCCTTAAGTCCCAGTAAAAATCAGAAGCTTGAGTTGCTGTGAAAAGACCCTTGTAAACTACCGTTCTAGATGAACATGAATTGATATGGATATTTAAAAATTCATGATTAGAAATTTCTTTTTCAAGAGATTTTCGGAAAAGATATAATGTTTTTTCAAATTTTTTTTCATTCTTTTCATCTGATGATATTACAGCATGGAAAATTGATGGTTTTGACTGTTTAGCTAGGGTGCCAAGAACTTCTTTATCAGTTGGAACTTTACGCCAGTACAAAAGTTCGATATTGAAATCTATAAGCTTTCTTTGAATTAATTCTTTTGATTCATTCAATTCTTTTGAATCAAAAAAGCATGATATAAGACCTAATTTTTTCCCTTTTCCTAGTGTTATATTTCTTTCATCTAACTCAGCATTTAGAAGTTCGTAGGGTATTTCTGTTAAAACTCCCGCTCCATCACCTGTGCCGTCTGCAAATTTAGCTCCTCTGTGATCAAGATTTGATAGACATTCTAAGATTTTTAATGTCATTCCATGAGTAGGTGGAAGGCCACGAGAAGCAATGAAACCAACTCCGCAAGAGTCTTTTTCTTTAAATTCAAATACCATAAGTTCCTTATCTTACTACACCTTACTTTGGGAATAAATAGAAAATCAGCCTTCAAACCTCAAGGGGGGAACCAAGAAATTAATGACTGATTTTCTAATATTGTATTCTATTTTTTGAGAATGAAATCACCATAAGCTGTTGTTCCATGTTCTGAAACATCCAGTCCGGCTATTTCTTCATCCTTCGAAACACGTAATCCAAAGAAGTTATCAATAGTTTTTAGTACGATAAAGGAAGTTGCATACGCCCAACCCCCTATTGCAAGTATTCCAATTATTTGAGGGAGAAATAGTGAAGTTCCCCCATAAAGGAGACCATCAGTTGTATCAAAAATTGCAACTGCTAGGACACCCCAAGCTCCGCATATCCCATGTACAGACACTGCTCCTACAGCGTCATCAAATCCTTTCTTTTCAATTAAGTTAATGGAATAAACTACAAGTATCCCCGATACAGTACCTATGAGTACTGCTCCAAGGTTATTAACATTTGCACATCCCGCAGTTATACCAACTAGTCCAGCTAATGCACCATTTAATGTCATTCCAACATTAGGTTTTCCTGCAATCATTGATGTGTACATAGCGGCAACTGAAGCTGCTGATGCTGATAGTGTTGTTGTGACTGCAATTGCTGCTAAATTTACATCTACAGCAGCTAGAGCTGATCCTACATTAAAGCCATACCATCCAAACCATAGAATAAATACACCTAATGCACCAGCAACCATTGAACTTCCTGGGATAGGCAGTGGATTTCCACTATCATCAAACTTTCCGATTCTGGGTCCAACAACTTGAATTCCTGCAAGAGCAGCAAAGCCACCCACCATATGAACTACTCCAGATCCAGCAAAATCAATAAAACCGAGTTCAGACAACCAACCTTGGCCACTCCAGACCCAGTGTGTGACAATAGGGTAAATAACACCACATATAAACGGTTGAAAAAGTAGATATGAACTGAACTTAGTTCTTTCAGCAACTGAACCTGATACGATAGTTGCAGCGGTTGCAGCAAAAACAACTTGGAAGAAATAAGTTGTTGAATCACCCTCCAAAAAGAAATTTCCATATGCTACAAATCCTCCAAGGGTTGACCCACCATAAGCGAGTGCAAATCCGAACGCCCAGTATGTTATTGCACCTACAGAAAAATCCATAAAGTTTTTCATAACTATGTTTACTGAGTTTTTTGATCGAGTAAATCCTGTCTCGACAAGCATGAATCCTGGCTGCATGAACATTACTAATATACCTGCAATTAAAATCCAGAGATTGTCAATGTATGCTGTTACTTCCATTTTGTATCTCCTTTAATTAAATATTTATAAACAACTTACTTCAGAATTTACATAAAGTAAGGCTCTAGAAGTTAAATGATTATTACAGAAATGTTTCTTATTTGTTTCGAAGAAATTTATACTTTTGGTCTTTGAGAGACTCTGTATCCTAAGTAAATTAAAAACATTCCAACTAAAAGTGAAAGTGTTTTTGAAGCACTATCTCCCAAGGCAAGAAGAACTCCAGACAATGCAGGAGAAAATGCACCAACAACAATCAATACATTTGTTGTTACTAGATCTTCATTTACCCTACGAAATTTATAAATACTGTACATAGCAATTCCTACAAGTGAGATACTTCCAAGTGAATTACCTAATATTGCCCACATCCTTGGTCCGCTTATTTCATACAACTGACTTCCTTCAGGAATGCCAACAACACCTGAAAAATCTGGGATGCCACTTGTTAAGATTGAGTAGCCAGCACCAATAACAAACAGAACATACAGACCTGAAGCTACATTCACTTTATTTTTATCAAAAATTAAATATGCACTACCTATGCCAAATGCTGGAACATTTGTTATACCTCCAAAGAAATAAAAAATGCCAAAGTTTAAATAGTTCCACCCTGATAGAAGGCCGGAAACTAGAGCTATTGTGGCGACTGTATACATAAACACTGCAAATGCCCAAGAAATGATATAAGGCTTTTTCCCTTTTATTGATTTGAGAAATAATTCAACACTAAAACCAATTCCAATCACTGAAGCTAATGACCCAAGAACAATATCCATGATTTATATAATAGGTTTAAGTTTATTACAACGAGAAACCAGAACTAGCTATTCTTATATGTAGTATGTCAAAAAATATTTTAGTAGCCGTTGCGTGGCCGTATGCAAGTGGATCTAGGCACCTAGGTCACATCGGTGGTGCATATTTACCCGCTGACATATTTGCAAGATACCACAGGGTAATAGGAAACAAAGTACTAATGGTTTCAGGTAGTGATGCTCACGGAACACCAATAACAGTTCGTGCAGATGAAGAAGGTGTAGAACCAATTGATATAGTAAATAAATATCATAAAGAGTTCCTTGATTACTGGGAAAAACTATCTATATCCTGGGATAACTACACCACAACAATGACGGAAAACCATAAAGATGTAGTTCACAAAATTTTCTTAAAACTACTGGAAAATGGATACATTGATAAACAAAAAACCCTGCAAGCATTTGATCCTGTAGATAACAGGTTTTTACCTGATAGATATGTAGAAGGTACGTGCCCAAAATGTGACTATACCGAGGCTCGAGGTGACCAGTGTGATAGTTGTAGTGCAACACTTGATCCAGAAGAACTTCTAAATCCTACGAGCAAATTATCGGGTAATCCTGCAGAATTTAAAGAAACAGAACACTTCTTTTTAAAATTAAGCCTTCTTGGAGAAGACTTACAGCCTTGGCTAGACACTAAGGTCGACTGGAGGCCGCATGTAATTAACTGGGCAAAATCATTCGTTAAAGAGGGTCTTAAAGACAGAGCCATTACTAGGGATCTCGAATGGGGAATAGATATACCTGTTGACGACCTAGGAAATGAAAAAAAGATTTATGTTTGGTTTGAAGCAGTAATAGGTTATCTTTCAGCATCAATTGAGTGGGCTAAAAATTCTGGTAATGAAGATTCCTGGAAAGATTGGTGGGAAAATAACGAAGCAGAATCTTTTTACTTTATTGGGAAAGATAATGTACCGTTCCACTCAGTAATTTGGCCAGCAATTTTAGCTGGTTACGGAAATTTAAATATGCCAACAAATGTACCAGCTAACCAATATATTTTAATTAAGGGTGAGAAAGCTTCAGCAAGCAGAGGGGTGGGTAAAAGCTTATCTGATTACCTTTCTGAATGGCAGCCAGATGCTTTAAGATACACATTAGCCTCTGTTCTTCCAGAACAGTCAGATTCCGAACTAACGGAAGAAGAAATGATAAGAAGAAACAATGAGGAACTTGTTGCTACATGGGGCAATCTAGTACAAAGAGTATTTACTCAAATAAAAAATAATAGAGATGATATTAAAAACCTATCGTCAATTGAGTCAGTAGACAAAAAATTGATTGATGAAGCTAAATTGGCATTTGAAAACATTGGAAATAACATTGAATCAGTCGAATTGAAAACAGCTCTGCAAGAATCAATGAGATATGTTTCAAAAGTTAATGTTTATCTTAATGAAACTGAACCTTGGAAAGTAATTAAAGAAGATAAAGACCGTGCATCACGAATTCTATACACGTCTCTTCAAGCTATTGACGCTTGTGCAAGTTTGTTATACCCATTTATGCCAACTACAAGTAAAAAAGTATCTGAAGCAATACCTAAAGAAACTTCAAATAGCTGGGATGTAAATGAAATAAAAATAGGTGCCGAATTAACTGAAATTGGGCACCTATTTAAAAAGTTTGACTAAGCCTTAGATGCTTTAAAAACAGTATCTATCTCGTCAATCAAAGCTATTAATTCTTCTCCAACTTTTGGATCTTCAGTTTTTTTAGCTTCACCTGCTTTTTTGGTTGCCTTCCAGAATAAGTCATGCAGATTGGGATATTTCTCCAAATGTTCTGGTTTAAAATAGTCAGTCCAAAGCACCCATAGGTGATGCTTTACTTCTTCTGCTCTTTCTTCTTTAATCGTTACACATCTTTGCTTAAAACTAGCATCATCAGATTCTTGATATTTTTTTGATGCGTTCAAAACAGATTCAGCTTCAATACGAGCTTGTGCTGGATCATAAACACCACATGGCAAGTCACAATGTGCAAATGCAACTCTTGATGGTTTAAATAACTTCATAAATCTCCTTAATTTACTAATATTAATTTTAGTAAGATAAAAATTTATGATTAAAAACATATTGAAGTTAGTTAATTTAAAAACCTTTTTTGCATTCATCCTGTATATGTTTTTTCGAAATGAAAATAAAGCATTTAGAACATATGAGATAAAAGAAGAAAGTATGAAGCCTTCCTTACTTCCTAACGAATATGTTCTTGCAACAAAATTAAACGAAATTCCAAAAAGAGGAGATATCGTTATCTTTACAAATACTGAGAAAAATATTGACGTTGTCAAAAGAGTTATTGGGCTACCTGGTGAAGAAGTTGAATCTCAAGAAGGATCAATTCTAATTAACTCAAATAAACTTAATGATTCTTGGGCTAAGAGTTTCGTGGATGATTTTGTAACAACTAAGTTGGCTGAAGACGAAATATTTGTACTAGGAGACCAAAGGACTTTATCATCAAGTGATTCCAGAACAATTGGTCCCATTAAATTCTTAGACTGTTGGAAACTAAAATTAAGGTACTGGCCTTATTACAGGTTTAAAACATTTGAGTAATTTATTCTGTAGCTGGTGTAAAAGTTCGATGGCCTATCTACATGGTCATGCGGCATGCATTAATAATACATGCGCAATGTTTGGTCTCAATCAAGCAGAATGTTGTTCTGGTGAAAACACAGGAAATTGTGAAGGAACTCAGCAAAATGAAATCGCATTATCTCCGGAAAGATTAAACTGAGACAATGGAAGAACCTACCTTAGCTACAGATAAAAAAACTGTTGAGTCTATTCCTGCTATTACAATCAGATTTGCTGGAGACTCTGGAGATGGTATGCAGCTTATAGGAACAAGATTTACCGACACTTCTGCTTTGTTTGGAAATGACCTCGCAACACTTCCCTCTTTTCCAGCAGAAATAAGAGCACCTCAGGGAACAATTGCTGGGGTATCCTCATTCCAAGTTCAAATTGCTGACTTTGATATCTTAACCCCTGGTGACAATCCTGAAGTACTTGTAGCAATGAATCCAGCGGCATTGAAAGCACACCTTCATGATTTAGCACCTAATGGGATGCTTATTTTAAATGAAGATGCTTTCGAAGAAAAAAATATAACTAAAGCTGGATATAAACTTGATCCTCGTGAGTCAGGAGAATTAGATGGCTACAGAGTTTTTGAAGTCCCAATGGAAAAATTAACAAAAGAAGCATTAAAAGATTCTGAAATAAAAGGTCGTGCAGTCCTCAGGTCAAAGAATATGATCGCATTGGGTTTAATTTCATGGGTTTTCAACAGACCTTTAGAAGACACTGTAAATTGGATTAATAAAAAATTTGAGAAACTACCTGAAGTAGCAGATGCTAATATAAAAACTTTGAAAACTGGTTATAACTTTGGAATAACCGTTGAGGCTTTTCACCATACTTATGTTGTAGATAAAGCAAAACTTCCAGCTGGGGAATACACGAATATAAATGGAAATATCGGTTTAAGTTGGGGACTAGTTGCAGCTGCTAAGCTTTCTGAATTAGAACTTTTTTATGGAAGTTATCCCATAACTCCAGCGTCTGACATTCTGCATGAACTTTCTAAACATAAAAATTTTGATGTTATCACCTTTCAAGCTGAAGATGAGATTGCTGCAGCTGCGGCAACAGTGGGAGCATCGTTTACTGGAAAGCTCGCAGTTACAGGCACTAGTGGTCCTGGTTTAGCTCTAAAAAGTGAGACTATTTCTTTAGCCTTATCAGCAGAACTTCCTATGGTAATTGTGAATGTACAACGTGGAGGACCTTCAACAGGCCTACCGACAAAACCAGAACAATCAGATTTACTATTTGCACTATACGGCAGACATGGAGAATCACCTTTACCTGTGCTTGCATCAAGATCACCATCTCATGCTTTTTACACAGCTATAGAAGCTTCAAGAATAGCTCTCAAATACATGACTCCTGTAATACTGCTTTCAGATAACTATGTTGCAACTGGGTCTGAACCGTGGTTGCTTCCCGACTACAAGGATTTACCATCCTTAAGTAACAACTTAACAACTAAGTTAAACTCCAAAGATGGTTTTCTACCTTTTCATAGGGATATGACAACTTTTGCTCGACCTTGGGCAACACCAGGTACTCCCGGACTTGAGCATCGTATAGGTGGACTCGAGAAAGAAGAAGGTACTGGTAATGTCTCATACGACAGTGACAATCACCAATATATGACGGATATGAGAGCTTGGAAGATTGCAAATATAGCAAATGATATTGAGCCACTTGAACTAAATGGTGACGAAAAGGCTGATACATTAGTTTTAGGCTGGGGGTCAACGTATGGAGGAATAACTCAAGCTGTTAACAGACTTAATGAAAAGGGAGTAAAGGTAGCTAGTGCACATCTCACCTTCATCAATCCGTTCCCAGATAACTTAGGAGAGATTCTTTCAAGTTTTAAAACAGTAATAATTCCAGAATTAAACACTGGTCAATTAATCAAACTGATAAGAGAGAGATTTTTAATTGATGCAAAGGGTATTAATAAAGTTGCTGGAGTTCCATTTACAGCACAAGAGTTAGCAGATAAAATAGAGGAAAAAATTAATGAGTAAAGTGCCTGTAAGTTACAAGAGAACAGATCTTCAAAGCGATCAAGAAGTCAAGTGGTGTCCTGGTTGTGGTGATTATACTATTTTAGCTTCAGTGCAAAGCTTTATGGCTGAAATGGGAATCAGTAAAGAAAAAATAGTTTTTGTTTCTGGTATTGGCTGTGCGGCGAGATTTCCTTATTACATGAATACTTATGGGCTTCATACAATTCATGGTAGAGCGCCAGCTGTAGCAACAGGTGTCACTGTGTCAAACCCTGATCTATCAGTATGGGTGGTCTCTGGTGATGGTGATGCTCTGTCAATAGGTGGAAACCACCTCATTCATGCTCTACGAAAAAATGTAAACATTAAGATTTTGATGTTTAATAATCAAATTTATGGACTAACAAAGGGTCAGTACTCCCCTACAAGTGAAGAGGGTAAAAAGACTAAATCTTCGCCATTCGGCTCTGTTGAGCTTCCATTCAACCCTATGAGCATAGCTCTTGGAGCTGAAGCATCTTTTGTTGCTAGGTCAGTTGATATGGATAGGGAATTAACAGCTCAAGTGCTGCAAGAAGCATCAACACATAATGGTTCTGCTTTTGTAGAAATATATCAAAATTGTAATGTTTTCAACGATAAAGCTTTTGAACAATTAACCTCCAAAGAAGGTAGGGTTGCAAATCGAATTAACCTAGTTCATGGAGAAAAAGTAATTTTTGGAGCAGAAGATGAGTTTGCAGTAACTATTGAAAATGGAGAAGCCAAAGTTGTAAAAAGAACAGACATCGATGACTCAAAAATATACGTTCACGATATCACAAGAGAAAATCCATCTGTAGCTTTTTCTCTATCTAGATTGTCACATGGTCCATATGGACCTACTCCAATGGGAGTTTTCAGGAAAGTTCAACGTGAAACTTACAATGATGATGTAATTAACCAAATAAATTTTGCTAAAGACTCTAAAGGTGCCGGAGATGTTGATAAACTTATTAGGTCTTTGGGCACTTGGAACGTAGATTAGTCTTTTATTCGTCTAAATAATCAATCTGATCTGTAGGCATAATTAATGCTGTACTGGCATTAATTATATGAGATACGATTCTCTTTAAATATCTAAAAAATAATGTAGAGGCAACTGGAAATTGTATTTCATCTTTATTTTCTAAAAGATTAGTAATTCTATTGTCTAAATCAGATGATATAGATGATCCTAGAGTAATTAAATCCTGAACTTTTGATTCATCATCCAGGGCCAAGCAGGACTGAAGATACACAATTAATTTTCCAATATCATTTCTTAGCTCAATATAGGAGTCCAAATCATCACCTTTTACAAAAGTATTTCCTGTTTCAGCAATTTCAAAAAGGTTCTTGCAGTAATCCCCGATTCTCTCTATATCTTTTGACATAGTCATATAAGAAAGAAGAAGAGGTATATCAAGATTTCTTGAATTTACAGCAGAATGAACAATCATCTCTCTTCTTACTTCGCGGTGTAACTCATTAATAGCTTTATCGGTACTGTATAAATCATCTCTCACTGAATCTAGGTTGGTATCACCAAGTAGGCAGTTCATAGCTGTGTCAAAAATGTGCATGCTATTAGTGAGCATTTCACTTAGTTTTGCATCTATATTGTCTAATGATTCTTTACTCATTTTTCTCCTTAATTAAATATTACTACGCCCAGTAGTGGAAGTAATAAAAATGTAACCAATACATAAAGTATTGCAATATACCTTCTTTTAGCAGTTATAACACTGAGTCTTTTTGCCAAATTAATTGGAAAATTCCTTACGGCTTTTACTGGATAAACAATAATGACACCAATTAAGTTAAAAAATACATGATGGAGTGCAATAGTTAATCCTGCTGGATCGTCAACAGCAAAGCTAGCTAAAACAGCTGTAATTGTTGTGCCAATATTTGCACCAAGGGTTATTGGAAAAGCATTTTCAATAGATAGGATTCCTGAACCAACAATTGGCACAAGGATTGATGTGGTGATACTTGAGCTTTGTACTGAGAAGGTAATTAAGATTCCAATTAATATTGCAAAAAGTCCCCCACCCCTTGCAAGAGCTTTATCTAATCCAAATTCAATTTGATTGAGCATGAGAGATTTCATATTAGATACAACATTTCTTAGGCTCAAGAAAATAAATGCTATTGCAATAATAATTAAAAGAACTGCATAGACCCTATAAGAGTTTTCACTTAGATTGCCTATAAATGGGATAGAAGATAATCCGTCTAATAGATTATTTGAACCCCACTTAATTCCTGCCTTAATTGGACTATTTGGTTTAGTTGCTGTAAAACCTGTGGCGATAATAAAATCTGTTCCATTTTCAGCCATCTTTGTTATAAACCCTGTATATAAATCAAGGGGGAAAAGTATTATTACCACTAATAAATTAAAAAAGTCATGCATCGTTGAGGCTGCAAATGCTCTTTTAAATTCCTGTTCTCTTCTTACGTGTCCAAAAGAGACTAAGGTATTAGTTACAGTTGTTCCAATATTTGCTCCCATAACCATCGGTATTGCATATTCCAAGCTGAGGACTCCACTTCCAACTAAACCAACAATTGTTGCAGTAGTAACAGAGGAAGATTGCACTAAAACTGTACATAAAATTCCAACCAGTAAACCAGCAAAAGGATTCGATACTGACTCAAAAAGTGCATCTGTGTATTCTGCACCTAAAGTTTTGATTCCTTTTTCAAGAAGTTTGATTGATACAAGGAAGAAGTAGAGGAAAAATATTGCAAAGCTTAAATTTTTTAAAGATTTTAAATTCATATTCCGTACAAATTATATATGAGTTTAAATTAAATTAAATTTAGATTTACTGTGTGTTTACTTGACGTTTACTTTTGAAAATATTATTGAAAATGTTGAACCAAAACTAAGTTTGCTATCTATTTCAATTCTTGCATTATTTCTATCAATAGCATGTTTAACAATTGCTAAACCTAACCCAGTCCCCCCTAGCTTTCGAGACCTGCCTTTATCTACTCTATAAAATCTTTCAAATATCTTTTCTTGATCTGCTTGAGATATTCCAGACCCATAATCTTGAAAAGAGCAAATTATCTCAGAACTACTTTCCTCAGTCTTAATAAATATATTTTCTTCAGGGGGTGAGTACTTAAGAGCATTTTTGATTAAATTTTTAACAGCAATGGAGATATCATCATAATTTGCATAAATCTCAACTTTTGTTTTTTTATATCCCACTCTCTTCTTATTTTGTTTCGAAAGATATGAAATCTCATTTGAAATCACATCATGTAAATCTACTACTTCCATTTCAACATCTGAAGTTTCCATTAAAGAAAGATCTAGCAAATCAGAAATCAATTCGTTCATGCGATCTGAATCCCTAAGAATTTGCTCTAAAAATGATTGTGCCATTCCATCATTTAGTTTTAAAGACCTGAGTGCGGATTCAGCTGCAAGTCTCACAGAAGCTATAGGAGTTTTTAACTCATGAGAAGCATTTGCTATAAACTCTTCTTTAATTCTTGTGATCTCTAAGAATTCTTCTGTATTATCATTCATCGATAAGTTTGTATCCCATACCTCTTATAGTCGTAAGTCTTTTTGGTTTTTTAGGATTTTCCTCTAATCTTTCTCTAATTCTTTGTATATGCACATCAAGCGTTTTGGAGTTTCCGGCAAAACTATAACCCCACACTTGATCAAATAATTCCTCTCTTGAAACTAAGTTACCAGCATTGTCACATAAATAATAAAGTAATTCAAACTCTCTGGGTCTTAAGTCAATAAGCTCTCCCTTTACTTTTGCTTCATATCTAAGTGGACTTATTTCAATATCCCCAACAATTATTTTGTCATTATCTGCAAAATTACCTTTTTGACTTCCATTTGTAGGAGGTGAAAACTGCGATCTTCTCATGACAGCTTTGACACGGCTAATTAACTCTTTAACAGAAAAAGGTTTTGTAATATAATCATCCGCACCTATTTCTAAACCTGTAATTTTATCTACTTCATCATCTCTTGCGGTCACCATTATTATTGGAACATTTGATGTTTTCCTTATAGATCTACAGATATCTAAACCGGAAATTTCAGGAAGCATAATATCCAGTATCACTAAATCAAAATGTTCTTCTTCAAATAGATCTAAGGCAATTGGACCTTCATCAACATGAGTTACCTTCATACCTTCATTTTTAAGATTGTAAATTATCCCTTCGGCAATACTTTTTTCATCTTCTACAAGTAAGATTTTATTTGCCATTAGAACTCCTTAAACTCTCCAGTGACTAGAAATGAGGCTAGTTCGCATATATCTACAGCGTGATCCCCACCTCTTTCTAAAGTTCTCACACATGTTATTAGTCTAAATAATCCACTGTATAAGTCTTTATTACCAGAAATATTGGGTACTTCATTTAGCATTTTATTGTATAAGCTATTTATAAGTTCATCTTTTCTTGCAGTTGATAGGGCTAGTTCAGCGTCTCTGTTTTTTAAACTTTCTAATGCTGAAGAAGCCATGTCGATTACCATATCACCCATTTCAATGACAATTTTATGTAAACTTTCTGGAATCGGTAAATCATGTATTTCGTGAGTTGTTTTTCCTAAATAAACAGATAAATCGCCAAGTCTTTCCAAGTGTAAGCTTGCTTGCAGAATTGATGTTGAGAGTCTTAAATCCGAAGCTACAGGTTGTTCCGTAGCCATAAGTTCGAACCAGTCTTGATCGATCTTCATATATGCATCATCTATCTCATCATCTTTATCAATCACTACTGATGCTTTTGCAATATCTTTGTCTTCTAACGCCCTTACGGCGCTTACCAACGATTCAAGAACTAAAGTCCCCATAATGTGTAAATCCGTTTCAAGATTATTTATTTTGTGTTCTAAACTCATCCAAACCTCCCACTGATATATTCTTCTGTTAAACTTTCAGATGGATTTGTAAACATAGTTTTTGTATCGCTATATTCTACTAATTCACCAGTCCTTCTTCCATCATCAGTTGCCTTTGTTGTAAAAAAAGCACAGTAGTTAGATACTCTTGATGCTTGTTGCATGTTATGAGTCACTATAAGTATGGAAAAATCTTTTACTAATATCTGCATTAAATCTTCAATTTTTTTAGTTGCAACTGGGTCTAGTGCTGAACATGGTTCATCCATCAAAATTGTGTCTGGTTCGACTGCGATTGTTCTTGCAATGCATAATCTCTGTTGCTGCCCTCCAGAAAGATCGAGTGCATTTTTATCTAGGTCGTTTTTAACTTCATCCCAAAGAGCTGCCTGTGTAAGTGCTTTTTCAACTCTGTCATCTAAATTGTCGGTCATATTATTAACCTTTAATCCAAAAGTTATATTTTCTCGAATTGATTTTGGAAATGGATTTGGTTTTTGAAAAACCATACCAATTCTTCTTCGTACTTGCACTGGATCTACTTCTTTATCGTATAGGTTTATGCCTTGATAATTTATTTCACCGTTTACAGCAGCATTAGGAATCAGATCATTCATCCTATTAAATGATCTGATAAGGGTGCTTTTACCACAACCTGATGGGCCTATGAAGGCAGTGATGTTATTTTTAAACATATCCATAGAGACATTCTTTACTGCCGTAAAATCTCCGTAACTTACCGATACATCTCTAACGGTAAAAACATAATCTAACTCTTTTTTTGTTGTTATCTTAGTTTCCATTTATTCCTCCCTGATTATTACCAATCTTTTTCAAATCTATTTCTAATAATTAAAGCCAAAGCATTCATGCTTAAAAGCAAACCAAGCAATAGTATTATTCCCGCAGATGATGTATCTTTCCATTCAGATTGTGGGTACCCTATCCAGTTATAAACTTGGATTGGTATGGCAGTAAATCCACTAAGAGGGGTGTCTGGATAATAATTAACATAAGTTAGTGCACCCATAAAAATTAATGGGGCTGTTTCACCAATCGCTCTAGATAAACCAAGGACCATTCCTGTTACCATTCCAGGAATTGCTGAGGGAACAACTTGTCTAAATATTGCCTGGAATCTTGTTGACCCCAAAGCTAATGCACCTTGTCTAATTGTGTCAGGAACCGCTTTTAAAGCTTCTCTCGAAGCAACAATGACCACAGGAAGAATTAATAAAGTTAAAGTTAAGCCACCAGATAATACTGATCTTCCAAAGCCAGCAAGTCTAACAAAAACTGCTAGACCCATTAATCCATAAATTACTGATGGGACTCCTGCTAAATTAGTTAAATTTAACTCAATAAACCTTGTTAATTTATTTCTTGGAGCAAATTCTTGCAGATATATCGCCGCACCTGCACCGAGTGGGAATGTAGAGGCAATTACAATAACCATAAGCCAGATGGTTCCAGCAAACGCTGGTCCTATGCCCGCTTTTAGTGGGTCTCTGGAATCTAAACTTGTTAAGAAGTCTTTTGGGTTATCAATTGTTACCTTATTAATTAGTCCTAATTCATAATCACTTAATAAACGAGAGTAACCTGTAGAGATAACATCATAGATAAGTGTCATTAAAGTAACTATTGCTACTGTTACACAAAGATACAAAATAGTTAAAAAGGCTAATTCTTTTAACTCTCTTTCTTTTTTTGAACCCTTCAACAATTGACTATTGTTCATATTCTTTCCTGTATTTTCTCGCTATGTAATCAGAAAAAATATTAAGAATAAAAGTCATAATAAATAAAGTTATTCCAAGTGCAAACAACGCATTATAGGCAGTTGTACCGTGGGGGGTGTCTCCAAGTGAAACATTAACTATTGAGGATGTAATGGTGTACATAGCCTTTCGTGGATCAAGGTTAAGCTCCGGATACTGTCCTCCCGCGATTGTTACTATCATCGTTTCTCCAATTGCTCTAGAAAATCCTAAAATAAACGAAGCAATAATTCCTGACAAAGCTGCAGGGAGCATTATTTTTAGTGCTGTAATTCTCCTTGTGGATCCTAGTGCCAATGAGCCCATTCTTAAAGATTTAGGTACTGCATTAAGAGCATCATCTGAAATAGAAGCAACTGTAGGAATAATCATGATACCTACAGCAATACCTGCAGATATAGCATTAAAAACTCCTGAGCCAGGTATGAAACGTTGTACAATATTTGGAGTTATCCAATTTAATGCAAAATAACCAAAGACTACTGTTGGTACTCCTGCAAGAATCTCCATTATTGGTTTTATGATTTTACGCGTTCTTCTTGAAGCAAATTCAGATAGATATATTGCTGAAAATAAACCAAGTGGAAAAGAAATTATGCAAGCTATTAAAGCAATATATAAAGTAGAGGAAACCAAAGGTAGCACACCATATACAGGATTTTTAAAAGTTGGAGTCCATCTTGTAGCAGTAAAATATTCCTTAAAAGTTACAGCAGGGTCTCTAAAAAAGTTAATTGCTTCAGTTAGAAGAGTGAAAACTATAGCTACAGAAATTAGGATTGCTGCGAATGCGGACATTGTAATAAAAAACTTTACTATGGTCTCAACTGGTTTCGTCTTAACTTTGGATAAATTTAAATTTTTTGTCATGTATTACTTTTATTAAATTTAATTTGGAAAAGTAAATAGAAAGTAAATTGAAATTATATTGAAATTAAACAAAGACGTATCCATGTATCTCTACACAGATACGTCTTTTGTTTTTCAGCTACTAAAGTTCTGCCAAGCAGATAGTGCATTGGCTTTTTGATCTTCAAGCATAGGTACGTATCCAACTGCAGGAACGATAATATCCATAGCTTCAAAATAGAAGTCAATAAATGCTTTAACTACTTGATCTTCTTTTACAGACTCTGAAATATATACATATAACGGTCTTGCTAAAAAGTAATTTCCTTCAAAAGCAGCTTCTGGTGGCTGACAACCATTTCCAGCGTCAACTTGTACTGCGTTTAATTTATCTTTATTCTCTTCATAGTAAGCTAGTCCAAAATAACCAAGGCCACCTTGAGAACCAGAAACTCCATTTACTAATACGTTATCATCTTCAGAAGCTGTGTAATCAGATCGGCTACCTGTTTCTCCAGTTATTTCCTCATTGAAAAAATCAAAAGTTCCTGAATCCGTACCAGGGCCATATAAATCTATTGGCACATCAGGGAATGCGCTTCTAACTTCACTCCAGCTACTTACTGAGCTATCAGCAACCCATATTAAATTTAACTCATCAACTGTCAAGCATGTTGCCCAGTCATTTGAAGATGGTATTACTACTGATAATGCATCTATACCAACTTGCACCTCTAAATAGTTAGTGTTGTTCTCTTCACAAAGTGCTACTTCTTTATCTTTTATTGCCCTTGATGCATTTGATATCATAGTCTCGCCAGGACAGAATTTCTTAAAACCACCACCTGTTCCAGACACTCCAACTGAAATTTTCACGTCAGGATTTAAGATTGTAAATTCCTCAGCTACAGCTTGAGTAATTGGAAAAACTGTTGAAGAACCATCAATCAATATCTCACCAGTAAGTGTCTCTACTGCTGGCTCAGAAACTTCATTTGTAGATTCAACAGTTGTTTGGGTAACTAATTCTTCACCATCTGTTAAATCATCAGAACTAGTTTCATTGCTATCTCCGCATGCAACTACTAATAAAGATAGAATCAACAGTAATGAAGTAAATTTTAATTTAGTCATTAAATTGCCTTTCTAATTTTTTTACTTAATTAAAAATATAAAATTAGTAAGTAAAAATGAAGTAAACCAAAGTTAAAAGTGATTCAAACTTAAACAAGTTCAGATTCTGAAGACCAATTTCCTCTATTAAAAGCAAGTATGTAATTTTCATATCCTAAAAAGTCCTCTTTAAATTCATCTGGAATATTAAAACCCCACCAGTCATTTTTAAACTGACTTCGATGAGCTTTCATAGAATTAATTTTATGCTCAACATACTTTCTTCCATCAACCTCAACATCTATATCGTCATGTTCACTGCCAATTGGGTTAAATCTATTAAACTCTTCTTCTGAAATAATTCCAGCATCAAACATTTGTTGCCTTCTTGATTGCATTCTTGTCTTAGACCAGGCACTGTAATACAGACGCTCTGGTATCCAGACTTCTTGACCCTCTTTTAGAGGAAATTTGTCTAAATCACTGGCAGCAAAGTAGGCTGCGGTTCCGATTCTATGTGTCTGAATATGATCTGGATGACCATAGCCTCCAAAAGGATCGTATGTGATTAAAGCATCAGGTTTATATTTTCTGATTATGTCGACAAGTTTTCCAACAGGATCAAAATAGTTTTGTCTCCAGAAACAATCTGGATCATCATTTTCACTAGTACCCATCATTCCAGAATCTTTAAACCCCATCCATTCATACTCTTTAACACCAAGTGCTTCAAGGCTTGCCTCTAACTCTTTTCTTCTCATTTCAGCGAGTTTAGGAAAAAGTTCTTCTGGATTATCGTAGTTATGAATTTCTCCGGCAGAGCCATCGGTTGCGGTAGCTACAACTACTCTATGCCCTTCAGCTGCATATTTTGCTAAAGTGACACCTGTTGATACTGATTCATCGTCTGGGTGTGCATGAAAAGCGAGTATGCTTTTCATTATTAACTATCTTGTTCCGTGATGTCTTCTACTAATTCTTTACCGCGTATAATTGCTGCTTCATGGTCTCCATCAATCTTTTCGATGATTTCGCCAAGTACAGTTACTTTTTCTGGTGTAATTTGAAGGAGGCCTCCAGATACTGCGTAGCTGTCCTTACCTCCAGAGTGTTCAATTGTTAATCCACCAGGCAAAATTGTTGCTACAGTAGCTTCGTGGCCACTATAGATACCGATTTCACCATTTGGAGTCCTGGTGACGACCATTGTTGACTCGCCACTAAAGTATTCTTCCTCTGGACTAACTACATTAACAATCATGGCTAGGCAGATGCCTCAATCTCTTTTGCTTTTTCAAGTACTTCATCAATGCCACCAACCATATAGAAGGCCTGTTCAGGAGTTGCATCTAGCTCTCCACTTAAAATAGTCTTAAATGCCTCAACACTGTCCTTGATGGATACGAATTTACCTTCAATACCTGTAAACTGCTCAGCAACATACATCGGTTGAGAAAGGAATCTTTGAATTCTTCTTGCTCTACCTACCAACAACTTGTCTTCTTCAGAAAGCTCATCAAGTCCAAGAATTGCAATAATGTCTTGTAAGTCATTATATCTTTGAAGAACTCGTTGTACTTCTCGAGCAGTTGAATAGTGGTCGTCTCCAACAATTTTTGGATCCAATATTCTACTTGAAGAGTCAAGAGGGTCAACAGCTGGATAAATACCTAAGTCTGCAACTTTCCTATCAAGAACTGTTCTTGCATCTAAGTGAGCAAAAGCAGTGTGTGGTGCAGGGTCAGTAATATCATCAGCTGGAACATATACAGCTTGTAGGGATGTAATAGATCTTCCTTTAAGAGAAGTGATTCTCTCTTGAAGGAATCCCATTTCATCAGCAAGTGTTGGCTGATAACCCACAGCTGAAGGCATACGTCCTAACAATGTTGATACCTCGGATCCAGCCTGGCTAAATCTAAAAATATTATCAATAAATAAAAGAACGTCTTGTTTTTCTACATCTCTAAAGTACTCAGCCATTGTTAGCGCAGAAAGCGCAACTCTTAATCTCACTCCAGGTGGTTCGTCCATTTGACCAAAAACTAGAGCAGTCTTATCGATAACACCGGATTCCTTCATCTCTCCGAACAAGTCATTACCTTCTCTTGTTCTCTCACCAACACCTGCGAAAACGGAGACACCACCATGCTGTGTAGCAACACGGTTAATCATTTCTTGGATAAGCACTGTTTTACCAACACCAGCTCCACCAAAGAGACCAATCTTTCCACCCTCTACGTATGGAGCAAGAAGGTCAACAACTTTAATTCCTGTTTCGAACATTTCACTCTGTGATGTGACATCTTCATAAGCTGGAGGAGTCCTGTGAATCGGCCATCTCTCTTTTACATTAATTGATTCAATAGGAACGTCTAAAGTTTCACCAGCTACGTTAAAAATATGTCCAAGAGTTTCTTGACCAACAGGGACGGATATAGGTGCATTAGTATTCCTTACTTCTGTCCCTCTTCTTAAACCATCTGTAGCTTGCATGGATACTGCTCGGACTTTATTCTCACCAATGTGCTGTGCTACTTCTAAGGTAATTGTGCTTTTTGTATCTCCAATAGTTATATCGACTTCTAAAGCGAAGTTAAGCTCAGGAAGGTTGTCTTGTGGGAACGCCACATCTACAACTGGCCCTGCAACCTTTACTACTCTACCTATTTCCTCACTCATTATTTTCCTTTCTAACTGGCATCTGAAAGTGCTTCAGACCCACCAACAATTTCTGAAATCTCTGTAGTAATCTCTGCTTGTCTTGCTTGATTACTTTTCATTGCTAATACTTTTATTAATTCTTCTGCATTATCAGTAGCAGCCTTCATAGCTCTCATACGAGCTGCATGCTCAGATGTAGATCCATTTAAAAGTGCATTAAAAAAAGCAGCATTTGCATATTTTGGAAGAATACTGTTCAGTACTTCTTCCCCACTAGGCTCAAAAGTGACTGAAGATTTATTTTCAACTTCTTGGGGGTCGAGTGGTAGTACTTTTTTAATGACCGCATCTTGAGTAAGAGCTGATTTATAACTTGTGTATACAATCTCAACAGATGAGATTTCTCCTGAATAGTATTTGTCAGTAACAGGAGTCATAACATCTAAAGCATTCTCAAATTCCGGACTATCAGACATACCCTCATAACCTGCATTTATTTCAATTTTTCTATATGTGAAATACCCAGTTGCTTTTTTACCAACAGTGACTATTTCAACGTCTTTACCTGTTTGCTCTATTTCTTTTCTTCTAGTATCGGCTATTTTCAGAACATTTGTATTGTAAGCACCAGCAAGCCCTCTATCTGAAGTTAGAACAATTAAAAGAACTTTTTCTTTCCCTTCCTTAGCTTCAATTTGAGGAACAGCACCATTGTTAATTAGATCCTGAACAATTTCGCTTAGAAGATTAAAGTATGACTCAGATGACTTCATTCTATTTTGTGCTTTTACAATTCTTGATGAAGCTATAAGCTCCATTGCACGTGTAATTTTTTTCGTCGAACGAACACTCTTTATTCGTCGATTAATTATACGTAGTTCAGCACTTGCCACTTCTATTCCTCTGTTGTAGTTTCCAAAGTTGCGACGAAAGCTGTAACCGCTTCTTTTAATTCATCACCTGGCAACTCACCAGTTTCTTTGATAGTGTTAACCATGTCAGAGTATCTAGTTTTAACAAACTCAAGAAGGTTTTTTTCTGCATCATATATTCCATCCACAGGAACTTTATCAAAATATCCCTCTGTAACCGCAAAAAGAGCAATCACCTGATCTTCAGTTGAAACTGGTTCGTATTGTGGCTGCTTAAGCATTTCTACCACACGAATACCTCTATCTAGCTGAGACTGAGATGCTGCATCTAAATCAGAACCAAACTCCGCGAAGGCTTCGAGTTCTCTAAACTGTGCAAGATTAATCCTTAAGGGTCCAGATACTTTTTTCATAGCCTTTGTCTGTGCTGCTCCACCTACACGAGACACAGAAGTACCTGGGTTTACAGCAGGTCTAACACCTGAATAAAAGAGTTCACTCTCAAGATAAATCTGTCCATCAGTAATGGAGATAACATTTGTTGGAATAAAAGCAGATACGTCACCTGCTTTAGTTTCAATAATTGGTAGACCAGTCATTGAGCCACCTCCAAGATCATCTGAAACCTTCGCACAACGCTCAAGAAGACGAGAGTGTAGGTAGAAAACATCACCAGGATATGCTTCTCTTCCAGGAGGTCTTCTTAAAAGTAGTGAAATTTGCCTATATGCAATAGCTTGTTTTGATAAATCGTCAAAAATAATCAAAGCATGTTCTCCGTTGTACATCCAATGTTGTCCAATTGCTGAACCTGCATAGGGTGCGTACATTTGAAGAGCCGCGGCTGCGGATGCTGGAGCGTTAACAATTACAGTTTTATCAAGAACTCCTTCACTTTCAAGACGTGCAACAACTTCTGCAACTGTTGAGGATTTTTGACCAATTGCTACATAAATACATTTAACGTCTGTGTCTTTTTGGTTAATAATTGTATCAATAGCTACTGCAGTTTTTCCAATACCCCTATCTCCAATAATTAACTCTCTTTGACCTCTTCCAATAGGAATCATGGAGTCAATTGCCTTAATACCTGTTTGAAGTGGTTCACTAACTGGTTGTCTTTGTACAACTGTTGGTGCTTGAATCTCCATCAATCGTCTCTCTGTAAATTCAATCGGACCTTTTCCGTCAATTGGATTACCCAGAGTATCAATAACTCTTCCAAGAAATCCATCTCCAACTCCAATTGATAAAACTTCTCCTGTTTGCTTTACTGGCATTCCTTCTTGAATATGATCGGAGTCACCCATTAATACAACACCTATTGAATCTTCGTCTAAGTTGAGGGCTACACCTAATAGTCCACCTGGAAACTCAAGAAGCTCAGAAGACATTGCATTTTCTAATCCCTTAACTCTTGCTACACCATCAGCAATAGATGCAACATAACCAACAAGGTCATCTTTTACTTCCTCTGACCAGTTCCCTAGAGTCTCTTTTAGGGAATCTGAAATTTGTTTAGGATCTATATTTAAATCGCTCACATTACCTTCCTTCTAATACTGTTTGAATATCTGAAAATTTCGACGAAAGTAACCCATCAAAAGTTCTCTCCCCTATGCTTACTTTGATGCCTCCGATTACAGAGGAATCTACTTTAAGGCTCAATTCGACATCTCTTCCTAATTTACTTTTAAGTGCAGCTTTAAGACTGTTTTGAGTACTCTCATTTAGCTCAATAGCTGATACAACCTTTGCAAGTGATGCACCTCTCTTTTCAGCAATATAATTTGATACTTGCTGCTCAATCTCAATTAAATTATCCGCATAGCCTTGAGAAATTGTAAGAGTTACAAGATCTAACGTCATAGAAGTAACCCTTTTAGCAAAAATGTTACTTATTGCTTCAACTTTTTTATCCGCAGGTATGCCGAAATTCCTAAATGCATCTAATGCTTCACTGTTAGTGTTAAGTGCTTGAAGTACTTGGAGGAATTCATCTTCAATCTTTGCACTCTCATCAGATGATGAGATAATTTCAACTAACCCTTTAGAAAAAGACTCTGTTCCCATTTAGCTTGATGTCTCCATATCTTTTATGAATTTATCAATCAAAACTTGTTGATCTTTTTCTGACATTGATGACGCAACCTTTTGTGAAATTGCTAAGGATAAATCTGCCACCTGGATACTTATCTCAGATGATAGTCTCTCTTTTTCAGCCTCAGAATCAGACTTTGCTTTTTCAACAATTGCTGCAGCATCTTGTCTTGCTTGCTCAATCATTTCTTCTTTAACTTTCTCTGCAGCGGCTTTACCTTCATCAATTATTTTTTGTACTTCTGAATTTGCATCTGCAACAAGTTTTGCATATTCAGCTTTAGTTGATTCAGCTTCAGCTTTTGTTGCCTCAGCAGCTTCAATCTGTCCCTCAATTGATTTTGCTCTTTCTTCAAGAGTGGTATTTAAAGCTGGTAATGCCCATTTCCATACAAAGAAAAACACAATTGCAAAGGCTGCAATACCTGCAACCAATTCAGATGTGGCTGGAAGTAGTAAGTCTACTCCTGAACCAGCTTCTTCAGCTTCTGCGTAAAATACGTTTAAATTTAAAGTCATTGGTGAATCCTATACCAAGAAGAATAGAACGAATCCAATAAGCGCTAATGCCTCTGTAAAGGCGATACCTAAGAACATAGTTGTTCTTACCATACCTGCAGCTTCTGGTTGTCTAGCCATCGCTTGTACAGCATTACCAGCAATTAACCCGATTCCAATACCGGGACCTATTGCGGCTAGTCCGTATCCTATTAGTGCGTATGCAGCTTCCATTTTCCTCCTTATTGTTAATGCTCTGGGTGCAGAGACGTTTGTATATACACTGCAGACAACAATGTAAAAATGTATGCCTGCAAAATTGAAACTATTAATTCAAAACCATATATTGCTAATCCAAGTGTGAACCATGCAGCACCAATTGGTGCCCTAGCAATTAAATACTCAACCCCACCAGGTTGAACTATAAAAAAGTAAGCGGAAGCAAGTAGAAGACTGAGCATAACGTGTCCTGCTACTAGGTTTGCAAAAAGTCGTACTGCAAGACTAAATGGCCTTACTAATAGAACTGAAACTAATTCAATTACCCCAACTAATGGCTTTAGCGCTACAGGTACTCCCGGTGGCCAAATTAAATGGGTAAAGTAGCCTATTCCCTGTTTTTGAACTCCAACAACTAGGAAGATTACATAAGTTAAAAGGCTTAAAAACAATGGTAATGCCATCCTTGAAGTTACAGGAAAGTTTACTAATGGAGTTACCTCAAAAAGGTTTCCAACCAGAACAAACATAAAAATTGATATTAAATAAGGGGTAAACTTTTCTCCACCTCTACCAATTACACCGACTGCAATTTCGTCTTTTACAAAGGAAAATATAGACTCAACTACAGATTGGAGTTTTCCAGGAACTGTTGATTTTTTTCTTAGCCCAAAGTACATCAAAGCCACGGGTATTAAAGCAGCTAGAAGTATTAGAATTTCTGTTCTTGAAATTTGAGATGAACCAAAATTAGCGAACTCGAATAGCTCTTTAACGTTTGCTGGTTTGCAAACTACTTCATTTATAAAATCACAAGTTTCAGCTGCTGTTATCATTTGCCCAATCTAAATCTGTGTCTTTTCTCTTAATAACCATAGCCATTTCTAAAAATAACATGCTTAAAAAAACAATAGGCACTGTCATTGACATTGCCATTTCATCAATAGGATATAAGCTTCTGAATAATAAGAGAAATCCGAATATGTAAATTAATCTTGCTACATAGCCAAATAAAGCTGAAAAATAATAAAAATTAAGCGATACTTTTGCTGCGAAAGACATTAGGAATGCTCCTAAATAAAATCCAGAAGCAACTATCAAACCCGATACCAGAGATGTGACCATAGATTCTTGAGACTTTATTAAAAAAAATATGGGAACCAACGTGTATATAGGAAGTGATCTTTTGAGCATTCTTCTAGCGAGGACTAGTTCTACATTCATTTCTGACCATCTAATTTTTTTGAAATTTGCCACATCCGTCTTGATCCGTCATAAATTCCGATTAAAACAAATATAATTACTGGTACTGGGTCATAACCTACAAAATACTGAATCAATAAACCGACAAGAAGTCCGCTAATAATCGAAGTTGAGAAAGAGCTAACTGGTCCAAAGTCTTGAAGATTTATGCTATTTTTTTTAACCATAAGGTTGATAGGTTGTTGCTAAATCATTGACTTGATTTTTTAATTCTTTAAGTACTGATTCGTCATTCCGATTTTTGAGAATGTTAGAGATTAGTGCACCAACTTTTGTTAATTGCTCCTCTTTCATGCCGCAAGTTGTAACTGCAGGAGTTCCCATGCGGATACCTGATGTAACAAAAGGTGACCTTGAATCAAATGGAATTGCATTTCTATTTAAAGTAATTCCCAGGTCATTTAACAATATACCTGCGTCTTTACCAGTAAGTTCTGAATCTACACTTTGAGTATCAACCAATACAATATGATTTGAAGTACCACCACTGACAACCCTTAAACCTTCACTTATAAATGAGTCTGATAAAGCCTTCGCATTTTTTAAAATCTGCTGTGCATATATTTTGAAATCATCTGTTAATGCCTCCTTGAAGCAAACTGCTTTGGCCGCTATCTGATTGTTAATGGCACCGCCTTGAGCTCCTGGGAAGATATTTTTATCTACCTCTTTAGCAAATTTTTCTTTAGATAAGATTAGCCCTCCCCTTGGACCCCTGAGGGCCTTATGGGTTGTAGCAGTTACGACGTCTGCATACTGCATTGGATTGTCTACTACTTTTCCAGCAACGAGGCCAATAAAGTGGGCAGCATCCACCATAAATGTAGCTCCAATAGCATCTGCAATCTCCCTGAAAGCATTAAAGTCTAAGTTTTGCGAATAAGACGAATAGCCAGCTATAAGTAGCTTTGGTTTGTGTTTGTGAGCTAATTTTTCTACCTCACCCATATCAATTAGTTCTGTTTCTTGGTCTAAGCCATAGCCAACAAAATTATACATTCTTCCAGAAAAATTAACGGGAGACCCGTGTGTTAAATGGCCGCCTTGGTCAAGATTCATTCCCATGACTGTGTCTCCTGCGTTTAAAAGCTGAAGATAAACAGCCATATTTGCTGAGGATCCTGAGTGAGGCTGTACATTTGCATGATCAGCTTCAAAGAGTTCACATGCTCTATCTATAGCTAGTTGTTCTATTTCGTCTACAGTTTCACACCCTTCGTAATACCTTCTACCGGGAAAGCCTTCTGAATACTTATTAGTTAAAATTGAACCAGAGGCCTCCATAACTGCATGGGAAGCAAAGTTCTCAGATGCAATCAAGTGAATGTGTGAATTCTGTCTTTTTAAATCCTCTGAAATTAAATTAGAAATTTCCTTATCTGTATCAGATAAAGGTTGTTGAGATGCACGATTCATATTCATAGTTCTATCTTAACAGTAACTTGGTGGCCACTTTAGGGGACCTTGCCTTAATATTTTTCCACCATCAACTCTTAGGTCAACAACAGTAGAACCATCACCATGAATGGCTTCACCTTCTAAGTATGCAGAGACATCGTTTCCAAATATCTGCTTAGCCTCAATATGATTGCTTACATCATCTTGTCCTGAAATATTTGCACTTGTTACAGCTAAAGGGCCAGTCTGTTTTAGTAAATTAAGAGCTACTTGATTTTCAGGTACTCTAAGTCCTATCGAATTTGGATTAGAAGTACCAATACCTTTTGGAAATGCATCTTTTATCTCTACTACTACGGTAAGAGGTCCGGGCCAATATAATTCAACAACTTCAGGAATCTCAGTTGTTATGTCGAGTTTATGAATTTCTGAAAAAGAGTGAATTAACAATGACAAGGGTTTAGTGTCATCTCTCTCTTTAATCTTAAAAAGATTTTCAACTGCAGCATGGGAAAAAGGATTTACGCCGATTCCATAGACTGTCTCAGTTGGAATTCCAACTATCTGATCATTTTTTAAAAGTTCAACCGCTATTTCTAATTTATCTTCTTGCAAAAACATATCGATCTTTCTCAGCTAAGTCTTTATATAATTTTACCTCTTCCCAATTTGAAAATAAATCTAATGTTTGACCAGACTTTGTTGAGTCAATCTCTAAACACAGCATTAAGTTTTCAAGATGTTTATTTTCTATTTGATCAATTAACTTTGATATTACTTCTAATCCATCAACTCCCCCGTTTAATGCTTGTATGGGCTCATAATCAATTACTTCTTTGTCTAAACTTGCAAGTTTTTCTTCTGGAATGTATGGCAGGTTTGCAACTATTAAGTCAATATTTTGTGCATCAACATTATCCAATAAATCAGATTGATAAAAGTTAACCGCAAGTGAGTTTAATTGCGCATTTTCTATTGCAATACTCAATGCATCTTGGGATACATCAATACCTGTAACTTCAGCGGATGGAAATAGTGCTTTCATCATTAAAGCTATACACCCTGAACCAGTGCCAATATCTAGAATATTTTTTGGGTTTTTAGAATTTTCTTTAATTAGTTCGATTAAAAATTCTGTTTCAGGCCTTGGTATCAAACAACGCTGATCGACTTTCAGCTGAATAGTATAAAAAGGAACATACTCTTCTATATATTGAAGAGGTTCATGGTTCAATCTTCTGGTTAATAACTGGGTATATTCTTTTTCATAGTCAGTGGTTGCTCCTTTAATTTCTTTAGCTTTTTCTCTCAAGCGAGCTAATTCATACTCTGGAATGTTCCTGATTTCCACTTTATTCTTCTAGGTTTGAAAGACGTGAAGTTTCATGATCGGCAATTAGAGCATTTACAAAATCTTCCAGGTCACCATCCAGTACCTGGTCCAGTCTTTTGATTGTGAGATTAATTCTGTGGTCAGAGACTCTATTGTCTTTATAATTATATGTTCTAATTTTGTCTGAACGTTCACCTGATCCGACCTGGTCTTTTCTATCCTTTGCTCTTTCAGCTGCTGCTTCATCTTGTCTGGTTTTTAATAACCGTGCTCTGAGAATTCTCATAGCTTGATTTTTATTCTTTAGTTGTGATTTTTCATCTTGACTTGTTACAACTAAACCAGTGGGGATATGAGTGATTCTAACTGCTGAATCTGTTGTATTGACACTTTGTCCACCAGGTCCACTCGACCTGTATACATCGATTTTTAAATCATTAGCCGCAATGCTTAAATCAACCTCTTCAGCCTCAGGAAGAACAGCTACTGTAGCGATGGAAGTGTGTACTCTCCCCTGTGATTCTGTCTTTGGAATTCTTTGGACACGATGAGCCCCAGCTTCAAATTTTAATTTTGAATAAACACCTTTTGACTTTATAGAAAAAATAATTTTATTAAACCCTCCTTGATCAGAAGCTGTAATTTCAATAGGTTCTACATTCCAAGCATTTCTTTCGGCAAATCGGGTATACATTTTATATAAATCACCAACCCAAATTGCAGCTTCTTCTCCACCAGCACCAGGACGTATTTCAACTAATACATCTTTTTCATCTAGTGGGTCTTTTGGTAGTAAAGCTATTTTTATATTTTCGGTTAGTGCAACTATGGATGACTTCGATTCACTTATTATTGTTTCTAACTCAGATTTCATTTCTGAATCTTGTTCAGACTTCATCATTTCCTCTGCATCTGTTATGTCTCCATTTAAAGTTTTCCATTCATTAAAAAGTAAAACTATTGAACTAACATCACTGTGTCTTTTAGCCAGTTCTGCATAGGCATTTGGATCAGATGAAATATCCATCTTTTGGAGTTCTGTCTCTATCTCAACTAGTGATTTTTCTAGGGTTGTTAACTTTTCAACTAATGCTTTATCCATTTAAGACTTCCTTTGAGGTAGATAGTAGCTCATCAAATTGATCAGTATCTTCACTATGTTTAATACAATTTGCCATAGACATAATTGCAACTTCAATTTGCTCATTACTTGGGTTCTTGGTTGTAATTTTTTGTGTCCAAATACCAGGGGTTGAAAATATTTTTGCAATTATAGAATCACTATTTTTAAAATTAAATTTTAAAATCTCATAAGCAATCATTGCAACTACGAATACATGTAGCAGCCTGGTTATCAAAGTAAAAAAAATATTTAGTGTTGGAATAAATGGAAGCGTTAACAAACTAACAAATACTATTAAAAATATAAAAGCCGTTCCACAGCGTATGTGTTCTTTTGGGTATTTTTTTACATTCTTTAAGTCCAGAGATTCCTCTGTTTCAAAGGAAGCTATAGTCATGTGCTCAGCTCCATGATATTCAAATAACTCCTGTGCATCTTTAGTTCTGCCAACAAGATAAATATAAATAACTACAATAACACCTCTTAGGACCCCTTCTGCAAAACCCTTATAAATTTGGCTAAGTTCTAGGAGGTCAATGATTAACCTTGGCCCCACTATAAAAATACCCAAGATTACTACCAGTAGGATTGAAGTTATAATCTTTGAAAAAAGAGTCTCCTCCTCTTCCTCTCCGTAGTAAAGAGTGTCAGAAAGACTTATTCCTTTATATCCCACAAACAATGAATCAACTAATGCTGCTATGCCTCTAAGAAAAGGGAGTTTCCAAATTCCATCCCTTTGAGTTAATGGAGTTCTTTGTTCAAAGTAGCTGTGGATTTGATTATTTTGGTCTCGTACGGCAAGTGACCATCCCTTCGGGCTCTGAATTAAGACGCCGCCAATTACAGCTTGTCCTCCATAGGCAATGTTCTCTCGAGACATTTAGGGTGTGTTAAATTAAGTTATTCTTCTTCTTGAGAAGAAGCTTCTTGTTTTGATTCTTGACGGGTACTTGTAGAACCGTACCTTTGTTTAAATCTCTCAACTCGACCAGTAGAGTCAACTAGTTTTTGTTTACCTGTAAAAAATGGGTGACTTGCACTTGAAATTTCTAATTTGACTAGTGGATAATCTTTTCCATCTTCCCAGGAGATTGTTTCACTAGTCATTATGGTTGGGCGAGTGAGAAAAGAAAAGCCTGCGTCTTCGTCTTGGAAGAGGACTTCTCTATAA
>JACKQG010000142.1_pt2 | contig 94697 bp, 81 predicted proteins | sample 8237621 | NCBI WGS metagenome assembly JACKQG01 (sample SAMN15677084, study PRJNA649215) | marine metagenome | biome: marine; feature: Black Sea; material: saline water; isolation source: suspended particulate matter (SPM) from the Black Sea western gyre | collected 2013-06-09/2013-06-10 | depth...
CGCACAGCTTGAGCGGAGGTCCTTGGCGGCCGCGCAAGAAGTTGGTACTGGTGTGACCGGTGGGTCGCCGAGTGCTCTACCACGGCCAGGCGTAGGTGACCTCCAACCAGGCGACGTTCTGCTCACCGGCGATGGTGGATTGGCAAAGTACCTCAAGGGGACTGGCGAATACGGGCATGGAGCGATGGTTTTGAGAAGCGAAAGTGAGCGCCTGGAAGTTCTCTCTTCGGATGCTCGTGGCATCTACATCAGGGACAATTCCGATCCTGCGGTAGGGGGGCGCACCTTCGACGTCTTCCGGACAGAGGATGTGAGTGCGACCGATCTCCGGGCGTTCGCGCGGGGCGTAGCCACAGAAGGCGGGCTTGGTCAGTACTTCGGAAATGCTGGAGGCAACGTCTGCGCTTCGGTCTGTACTCGGGGTCTCGAGGCGGCGGGCGAACTCACCATCCCACGGCTCGTCGGTAGGCTGGTAACACCAAACGGGCTCGGCAGAGCGCTTGGGCCACCCATAGGGCGGATACGCGTTCCTCTCTTGAGGACGGCGCCATGAGGGGCGGGGCGGCTCTCGTGACGGTTGTTGTGCTGGTCTCCGTGGCCGCTTCGGCGGGAGCTAATGGAATGCAGGATGAAGAAGTGAAGCCTCCGTCGAGTTTCGAGATTCCGTACGATGGACCCGGTCAGCTCGCCACGATCTGGAGCTGGGGACGAGACCGCCGCGACGGCGAGAAGGCGCTGATCCTTACCGCTCGCATGCAGAGTCGCCGAGTTGAGGTAGAGGCTGCGACTCGAGCGCGCTGGCTATCGCCTACCGAGCTACTGGTTGAGCAAAACGTTTGGCCTGTGAGGAATGGTTCGGGAAGCCGCATCCTGCGAATGACTCGTGAGGGGGAGGTGCTTGAGGTTCTTTGTGATCGCGCGGGCCTCTCCAACGCTGAGCCTTCGCCCGATGGCGAGCGGGTTCTGCTTGAACGAGATGACCAGAAAGGGTTCCAGGGGCTCGAGGTTAGGAGTCTTGTAGAGGACTTTCACCTGCAAGCCAATCATCCGAAGCCGACGGGCCCGGGCATGGGTTTTATGATGACTCCTCCGGTCTGGAGTCCGGATGGATCGAAGTTTGTTGCAGGGCTCTACGTTCCGAACCTTCCAGAGGAACCCGGTCGCCTGTATGCGAGACTTGCCATCGTCTCCCGCGATACTCCTGGCTACACACGGATTCCCGACAGCCCTCCTGGCAAGGAACCGGAGAGGGGTGGTGTGATCCCGCTCTTTTGGAATCAAGCGGGGATTCACGTCCGAACGACAAAGATCGGCAGTGGTCTGCTGCGGTGCGATCCCGAGGGCTCGGGATGTACTCCGGTCTACGCTCCGGGAGAGCATCGCTTGGTGCTTGAGGGACGACAGGTCAACGATCACAAGGCTCTGCTCCTCGTTAAGGACTTCACGGTGGACCCGTTGGAGGCGCGTGCTAAGGAGATCCACGAGGTCAACCTCGTTACTGGAGAAGGTCGCGTGCTCCTGCGCTTGCCCGATGGTGTGTTCATTTCCGATCTCGATTGGATCAATGACGCGATCGACTGAGGGTCGCGCCAGGCGCCGAGGATTTCGCCGAGCACCTTCCGCAGGGTCCAGGAACTCGGGTGCCACCCACCCGTGAGTGAACGTAAGTACGAATGAAGTAGTCACGACCCCATGACCTTTCGGATGAGGCCAGTTTGCCAACCCGCGCGCCTACGGCCCCTGGGATCCGCTTAACGGCACCGGCCCCGACGGCGGATTTTTCTTCCCCGGCCTGCCCCTCGCACTGAACTCGGCGGGCGCCCGGCTCTACTTGTCGGCAAACCAGTTGCCGTGAAAACCGAAGGGCACACGCTGGGGCATAGCCACCCGGGCTACCGGCCCGGCCTGCGGCTGCGTGGCGTCGAGTATCACCAGGTCGCTGCCGTCGCGTGACTTGTCGTAGGCAAAAAACACCAGGTACCCTTCGTCTTCACCCTCGCCGACCGGGGCAAACGTGGCCTCGCCCGGCACCTGTCCCGTCGGCAAATCGTAGGCAGTGTTGTTGCCGGTGTCGAAATCGATCTTGAGTATTTTTGATAACTCTCCAGGGCCTACCAGGAGGCCTGGTGAGCTCACGGCGTAACCGTAACGAACCCGGCTGCCAACGAGCCTGTCGTCCACGCGTGGGAACTCGGCCGGCACGTCTAGAATATGGCTCTCCGATACCCGCCCGCTGGCCGGGTCTATCACAAACCGATGCGGCACCGCCGAGTCAAAATTGTCGCTGCCCCCTCTCCACAGTTCGGGATAACGGCATACGTCGAGCACGATCGAACCGTCTTGGGCGTCGCGGGCGTTGAAAGGATGAAAGATGTAGCAGGGGTCGATATCGTACCAGCGGACAGCTGCACCCGGAACGCCGCGAGGCATTACTCCCAGCCGCGCCGGGTAGTCGTCGCTCCAGTGGTAGGGCAGCCCCGCGCCCGGCTGCGGCTGGCCTCCCCCGAGACTGGCCATGGCAGCCTCCAGGTCGAAGACCACCGGCAGGTCCATGAAGATCACGTTGTTCTCGGTAATGGCGAAGTCGTGGATCATCGTCGGGCCGGTGACGTCTATCTCCTGGCTCTGCACCAACCGGCCCTCGGCGTCAACGCGGTGATAGACAAGGTAGGGCGGGAAAAACCCGTAGCCGAAAAAATGCATCTCGCCGGTCACGGGACAGATCTTAGGATGCGCGGTCATCGCCGTGGTGAGCTTGCCGTCGAAGTCGTGCAGGCCGACGGTGTCGAGTCCCGGTGTGACCTCGGTCGGAAACGAACTCTCGACCAGTGCCATGAACTTGCCGGCGTGCCGAACGATATTGGTGTTGGCCACCGCTATGCTGTGGTCGACCTCGCCACCCTCGCTTATCATCTGCAGGTCAGGATCTTCGAGAGCCCGGGTCTGCACCCAGCGGTTGCGGTACCAGCTGGCCTTGCCCCCCTCCAGGCGCACGCCGTGCAGCATTCCGTCACCGGTAAACCAGTGAGACGACTCACCTGTAGCCGGGTTAGGGCCGATGCGCATGTACACTCCATTGAGCTCGGGGGGAAGGGCTCCCTCGACTACGAGATTAGTGCTACTGACCTCATCGGTTACCGGGGCAAAGTTGCCCTGTAAATGAAACGGAAGTTTCTCGTCCTTGGCCGTCTGCATGGCCTGCACTATGCCGAACCGACCGCTTGAAGCCAAGACCGGTTCGTGGAAGTGTTCGCGGCTGCGCGGGCCGCCCCCCGGGGAGGCGCCCGCCCTGAAGGAGTAAATGTCCATGGCGAGCGTCACACTGAGAGGAAACCCCTTTGAACTTTCCGGCACACTGCCCGAGACCGGACAGGCGGCACCCGATTACAACCTGGCGGCCGGCGACCTGTCGGCGGTTACGCCCGCCACCCACAGCGGCAAGACCAGGATCATCGTCACCGTGCCCAGCCTCGACACGCCCGTCTGCCAGACCGAAACCCGCGCCTTCAACGAGATGGCAGCCAACCTGGCCGATACCGTGGTGCTCATCGTGAGCTCGGACCTCCCCTTTGCGCAGAAGCGCTTCTGCGAAACCGAGGGACTGGAGAACGTGGTGGCCTGTTCTGATCTGCGCGATCGCGGTTTTGCCGAGCGCTGGGGCGTGGCCATAAGCGAAGGCCCGCTGCAGGGAGTGACCGCGCGGGCGGTGTTCGTCGTCGACGCAGACGACCAGCTGCTCTACAGCGAGCTCGTACCCGAGATCGCCCATGAGCCCGACTACGACGCGGCCCTGGCAGCCGCTTCCTGAGAGTCCAGTTCGTCGGCGCCAAACAGCTCGGCGCTGTCGTAAACAGCCGTGGTGTCGTGGTCGTCGCCGCGCAGGCGACAACGTGCCACCCCGAAGCTCCACCTGAGGTAGACCCCCTCTCCCAGTGGGCGCCACAGCGGCACGCGCGTCAGTAGGCGAGCGCTTTCCAGGTCTGACCCTGGGTCTGAAATCCGTACCTCGCCGGTGCCCGGCACAACCGCCGCGTCGCCCTGCCCCGGCATGAGCGCCTTCCCGTCGCCCAGTACCACCGCCGGGGTACCGTCGCGGTCGCAGAAAAAACGCGCGCGCGTACCTTCGCGCCCGGCATCGCGGCCGCGCCCCTGCACAACGGCGAACGCGTCTACCGTTAACGCCATCCCTGCCAGCCCCGCATGGTCGATCAGTTCAAGCTCGCCCGCAAGCCGACCGTGTTCGCGCTGGTCGCCGCCGGGCGTCCAGCGCAGGTCCAGTTTCAAGTTTGACAGTTCGGCCTCGCCCATGCCCTGTTCAAGGTCGAGGTACGCCAGGTGAGACGGGTACACCACCACCGGCGCATCCAGCCTGAAGCGCGTGGCCTCGTCGTCCGGCTTACGGTCTACCCGGAAACCCGGGCAGTCGATGGCGGATGCTGCCGATGACGAATCGGACGTGAACAGCGCCATGCGCCCGTCGGCCAGCAGCAGGCACACGCGCGCGAGTACCGCGCCGCGCCCGGCCGACTCCACGCCGGCAAACAAGGAATCGCCCTGCTCCGACAGTACGGCCATCAGGTTCAGTGGCCGTGCGTAAGCCTGCTGCGCATCGGGTTCCGACCGCTCAGCGGCGGGCAGCCCGCGCGGCACCACCTGCCAGCCGGGTCTCGCGCGGGAGGGGCCGGCGGTTCGTGTTTCGATGGCCACCGCTGCCCGCCCGGCAAGCGAGTCACCACCAGCAGCGTTCGCGCCCTCGTAGTCAGCCAGCGCCAGCTCGGTTGCGGCGAGAAAACCTTCACGCCACGGCCCCGGCCACCTCAAGGGCACCGACAGTTCGAGTTGCAATGCATCCACCCTGTCGTCGGCCGCCAGTCGTGCAAACCCGGAAAGCCGCGCATCGTCGTGACCGTCATGACGGCCCGAAAACAACTGCAGCGCATTGTCGGCGCCCCATGCCGGGTAACGCCAGCCCACGGGGGCCCAGGTTCGCCGCGCCTGCAGTTCGTCGCGCAGGCGGGAGACCGGCCCTTCCCATGTCGCCGTCGAGACGGTTGGCCACCTGCCCGACAGTCGTCCGTCATGTTCACGCAAGCCGAGTCCCAGGTCGCAGGCCGGCAACAATACGTTCCATCCATGCACGAACAGCAACAACGGCCGACAGCCCTCGGCCACCTGCGCGGCGCCGTCTATGGCCCGCCCGAGTTCATCGACAAAAACCGGCGCACGTTCCAGCTCACTTACGCGGTTCAGGTCTACAACGTTGCGATCGAGGTCTCCGTTGATCACCGCCCAGGCATCAAGTCGCTCGGCCAGCTCCACGGCCAGTTCGGCCGTGTGGAGATCATTCATCCCGTCATCACGGCGAACGGCGCGCGCGCGGCGGCCACCGTGCGGGGCTACTACCACGAGCGGCCGGTTGCCCCGTCTCAGTTGCAGGGCGGGATCACTCACGCGCGGGTCGCCCGTATCAGGGCCAGGCCCACGGGTATCGCCAACACCATCAACACCAGCGAGGTCGAAATGCCCGTCTGCAGGCTGCCGGTGGCATCTGACACCGCCCCTACCAGCCAGGGGCCGACTCCATTACCAATCCCGCCGACAAAAAATACGTTCACGGCAAACGCCAATCCCAGCCGTTCGGCGGGCACGAGCCTGGCCACCAGCGCTACCAGCGGCGGAAAGAACCCCAGCATGGGAACAGGCAGCAGCAGGGCCACTCCCACCCTCACCCATTGCCATGGAGTCCACAGGACAACGGCCAGCATGGCGGCCATAGCCACCAGCCCCCCGACAGCCACAGCTGCCTCGCCTCCATGTTTGCGGATCGCCGGGTTATCGGCCAGCGCACCACCGGTATAACCGCCCAGCAGGCCGCCCAGTATCATCGCAACCCCGAATATATAGCCGAGGTCGGTGATCGTCATGCCTCCTTTCTCCAGGAACCACGCGGCCGCCCAGATCGAGTAGCCCATCAGTCCCGACACGCCCAGGACGCTGGTCAGCCACAGCAACTGCAACCTTCGATCTGCGAGCAACCTGCCGATAGCCGCCCCGAGTTTTTCGCCATCGGCATTTGCAGGACCGCTTCGGGGGTCTTGTATCATCAACACCAGCGGTGCCACGAGTAAGCCTGCCCCACCGTATAAAAAGAACACGCTGCGCCACCCGAACTGCTCTGCCAGCAAGCCACCGGCGGCAATGCCGAGCGCGCCGCCAAGGGTGGCCCCGGCGCCGAATATACCCACCGCCCGTCCTCTCCTGTCCTCGGGGAAGGTGGTAGCAATCAGTGAAATCGCGCAGGGGTAGAGGCTGGCCTCGCCAAGCCCGGTAAAAAACCGCGCCGCGAACATCGACTTGAAGTCTACAGCCAGTCCGCTGGCAGCCGTTGCCAGCGACCATAAGATCAGCCCGAGTGCTATCAGGCGAGTGCGAGAGCGGCTGTCGGCTGCGTGACCGAAAGCAAAGGCCCCCACCGCGTACACGCCCGAGAACGCAACGCCCGCCAGCACTCCCATGGCCGAGTCGCTCAGGGAGAGGTCGATCTTTATAAGCGGCAGCAGGATGCCCATCACCGCCCGGTCGGCCTGGTTGACCATGTTGGCGGCGATCAGTGCCCCCATGACAAAAAGTATTCTGCGATCAGGTTCTGACAAGACGGGGAACCGTACGAGCCGCGTCAGCGGCCGAAACGCGAGCGATCGGGCCGACGCTTTTCTTTGAACGCAGCGCCCAGTTCCTGCGACTCTTCGCTCGCGTAGTAGTAAGGCGTGAGCGTGTCCAGTGCCACTCGCGACAGGCCGGGCGCACCCGCATGGCGGGCGTGGAACGATGCCTTTAGAGCGGCCAGCGCCTGGCTGCCACGGTCGGCCAGCTCGTCACACAAACCGTTGACATGATCGCGCAACGCCGCGGGCTCGATCACTTCGTTGACCAGGCCCATCGCCATTGCTTCTTCAGCCGTGTACTTGCGGTTGAGCAGCCAAAGCTCCTTGGCCTTCTTGCGACCGATAGCCTCTTCGAGGTACCAGGTGCCGAAGCCTGCGTCGAAGCTGCCCATCATCGGGCCCACCTGCCTGAAGGCAGCCGCCGCCGACGCAATCGTAAGGTCGCACATCAGTGCCAGGACATTGCCGCCGCCCACCGCGAAACCGTTGACCATGGCGATCACCGGCTTGGGCAACTTGTCGATGAGGTCGTAGAGATCCACCACCGGGAACACGGTGGAGTAGTCAAAGCCTTCCACGTCCTCGTGGTCGGCGTGGTCGCCACCGAGGCAGAAGAAGCGATCGCCTGCGCCGGTGAGCACCACGCTGCGGCAGTCGCGGTCGCGGCGTGCCGACTGCAGCGCGTCGCAGAGTTCGTCAAGAGTACGCGAGCGAAAGGCGTTGCCCGCCTGCTCACGATTGATGGTCAGCCAGAGCGAACCGTTGTCGGGGTTACGCTCGCAGAGAATATCCTGGTAATCCATACCGCCATTTCCATCATGCGCGAACGACTGTGACCAGCGACAGCCCGGTCCAACGCGCAAACATGGCTCCGATGTCATCGCCGCCGGCCCCGGAGTCGGCCAGCTGCTGCACGGTCTGGCCGAGAGTAGCCCCCGCTCTCATGCTCTCGAGGGCCGTCGCCTCGGCCTCGCCCAGCCCCTCGGTCACCACGTCGAAGCCCGCGCGATACACGAGCACGCTGTCGGGGCGGTCAACGAGGTCGATATCAACGCTGTCGCGGTCGTAGTCACGCGCGTCGCGTATTTCCTTGATCGGCCAGTCCGAAACCACCAGCGCCGCGGCCGGTTGAAAGTCCAGTCGCAAAGATGCCAGTTGATCCTGGCCAAGGTCTTCGAGTAGCGACAGGTCGGCAGCGGCCAACCACGCGCCGTGAAAACACTCGAGCACGGCCCACTCCAGGCGCGCGAGATCGGGCACAAAAGGCAGGGCCACGCCGAGCTCATCGTCGGCAAGAAAGCCGGGCAGGTCGCGGCCGATGTAATTCAGGTTGGGCTCGTCGCGATTGATGCAGGGCAGGTACCGATGCACAAGCGAGTGAAACGCAGCGCCGCCCAGCACCGCGGCAAGGGCAGGAAAGGATTCGAGAAGCGATTCTTCCACGCGCGCGTGGTAACCGCCGGTGTAGGCCCCCACCCGGTGCAGCAGGTCGCACCCGGGCGGCGGGTCGGCCAGGTAGTCGAGCAGGCCAGCCTCTTCGCCGGTGAGCACCGCGTTGGCCATGGCCCGTTGCAGCCGAATGACTTCCTCGATCACCCGGTTTCCCCCCGGCCACCGTTTGCCGCCCGGCGCGCGGCCACGGCACGGGCCTTGTCCAGTTCCTCGACCAGCCGCTGCCACGAGGGAATGTCGGCGTCCCACTCGACCATCGAGCTGACCGGCCCCGTGAGCGAAAGCGTGTAGTCGTACAGGTCCCAGACATCGTCGCTCACGGGCCGGCTGTGGGTGTCGAACAGGTAGCCGTCCATGTCGGTAAAGCCGGCCAGGTGAATCTGTCCTACCCTCTCCGCTGGCACAGTGCGCAGGTATTCGCGTGGGTCAAAGCCGTGGTTGCATGCACTCACGTACACGTTGTTCACGTCCAGCAGTATTCCACAGTCGGCCCCGCGGGCCAGCTCGGCCAGGAACTCGGCCTCGGGTATGTCAGATGCTTTCCACGCCAGGTAGCTCGACGGGTTTTCCACGAGAATGCGGCGGCCGAGGTAGTCCTGTACCCGCGCGACGCGTTCTATGACGTGGGCAAGTACTTCCTCGGTGTAAGGAAGCGGAAGCAGGTCAAAAAGATTGCGGCCGTCCACGCGGCTGAAGCAGAGGTGATCGCTGACGATCGCCGGCTCCATCCTGTCCACGAGCCGCTTGAGGCGTTCGAGGTAGGCGCGGTCAAGCGGGTCGGGCCCGCCCAGCGACATGGCCACCCCGTGCAGGGCCAGGGGGTAATCCCTTCGCACCTGCTCGAGCACCCACAGCGGGCGCCCCTCGGTATCCAGGTAGTTATCGGTAAGGGCCTCGAACCACTGAGCACCGGCCGCGCCCGCCAACACCTCGTCATAGTGTTCGGCACGCAGACCCAGGCCGTACCCCATATGGGGGCGTTCCAGGCCTGCGCGCCTATCGTTCATGGTACCGGTCTCGCGGTAGCAGGTACCGACTCAGCCAGCGTCGGCCGTCAATCGGCCACCCTGTATCTTGAGGCAGGTCTCCTTGTCTATCTTGAGAAAACCCTGCCCCTTGCAGGCATTGTTGCCGGCGCAGGAGTATCCCTTACCACCGCAAGCGCCGGTGCCCTTGCACTTGTTTACTCCGTAGCACGGCACCTTATCGCCGCCGTCAGCCACCGCTGTGCCGGTACCACCGGCCATCGCCAGCAAGCCCGCCACGGCCGAAGCCACTAGCAGACCACTCTTGTTTATTTTCTTTGCCATTCCGCAGTCCTCCTCTGTGTTTCGTATCGTTTGTGTTTCGAGTTCTCGTTGTTCCCTGTCGTCGCTGTCTCTATTCCGAGAGCGCTCCCTCTACGTCCAGTCGTATTTCGACCTCGTCACCGACCAACAGTCCGCCGGTCTCCAGGGTCTCGTTCCAGGTCAGCCCGAAGTCTTTTCTGTCTATCGTCACGGTCGCCTTGAAACCGGCCAGCCGGTTGCCCCAGGGGTCCTTGCCCTCGCCGAGAAAAGTTACGTCGAGTTGCACGGGCCTGGTCACGCCGTGAATCGTGAGCTTGCCCTCCAGCGTGGCGCGGTTGCCCTCGACGCCCGTGACACCCGTACTCTTGAAATCAAGCGACGGGTACTTCTCCACGTTGAAAAAATCTGAACTGCGCAGGTGCTTGTCTCGTTTCTCGTTACCGGTGTCGATGCTGGCGGCCACAATACTGCCCTTCACCACCGTGGCCAAGGGGTCGGCCGGGTCGAACTCTATGCTGCCGTTAAATTCGGTGAATTTACCCTGCACGCTGGTAAACAGGTGCCTGACCGAAAAGCCTATGTTGGTGTGTGATTTCTCGGGTGTCCAGGTGGCGGCCCGGGCCGGCTGCGCGGGGGCGGCAACAAGCAGCGCTACTGCCACTGCGGCAACCCGGACAGAAAAAATCCTCGCGGGTGCCCATCTATCCATGATTACTACCGTGTTCATGTAACGCTATACGCCCGCAGGTTGGTCATAGTTACTCGCCGGGTCCGATTATTTTCGATCTGTTCCCCGCGTGACAATCCGAGCCTTCAGCGCGGGGGCATGCGCAGGGCGCCGTCCAACCTTATGGTTTCTCCGTTGAGATAGGCATTTGAGATCATGTGCAAGGCCAGCGCACCGAACTCGGCAGGGTCGCCCAGGCGGTCTGGAAACGGAATGTTCGCCGCCAGTTCACCTTTCATTTCGTCGGGCATCAGGCCAAGCAACGGCGTGTCGAAGGTGCCCGGGGCTATGGTGTTGCAACGTATTCCACTGCGCGCGAGATCGCGCGCGATCACCAGCGTCATTGCCACCACGCCGCCCTTAGAAGCGCTGTAAGCCACCTGCCCTATCTGCCCGTCGTAGGCAGCGACCGACGCCGTGTTGATAATCACACCGCGCTCACCGTTTTCGTCGGGGTCGTTGTCGAGCATGCGCGTGGCTGCCAGGCGCGCTACGTTGAAAGTGCCCACCAGGTTGATCTCGACGGTAAACTTGAAGTACTCGAGCGGCATCGGGCCCTTTTTGCCAGTGGTGCGAGTGGCGGAGCCTATGCCCGCGCAGTTGACGCAGGCGTTTACCGTACCAAAAGCTTCGGCCGTGGCATCGACAGCCGCCTGCACCTGCTCCTCGTTGGCTACGTCGGCCGGCGTGAAGATAGCGTTCTCGCCCAGTCCCTCGGCCACGGCTACGCCGTCGGAGCGGTCGAGATCAAGCAGTGCCACGCGGCCGCCCGCTTCGAGTATTTTTTCGGCCGTCGCCAGGCCCAGGCCCGAGGCTCCGCCGGTTATAATAGCCACTACATCCCCAGGCTTCATCGCTGCTCTCCCCTCGCGTGCTAACGCACGCGCTCCACGTAGCGCTGTTCCACGGGATCCACGCGGAGCATTTCCCCGGTCTCTATGAACTGCGGTACCTTGATCGTCACGCCGTTGGTCAGCCGGGCGGGCTTGGATCCACCCGAAGCGGTCGCGCCCTTCATGGGCGGCTCGGTTTCTTCGACCGCCAGTTCCACCATCTTGGGCAAACCCAGGCCGGTGGGCTCTTCGCCCACGTACTGCACGGTAACTTCCATGTTTTCTTCCAGCCACGGCGCCTCATCTTCCAGCGTGGAAGCCTGCAGGGTGAGCTGCTCGTAGTTCTCCTGGTCCATGAAGACGTAGCCGTCGCCGTCCCTGTAGAGGTACTCCATCTTGCGACCCGTGACGGCTACTCGAACAACGGTCTCGGTAGACATGTAGCGGTTTTCTACCTGCACACCGGTCAAGATGTTGCGCATCTTTGCCTGTATGACCGCGTTGCCCTTGCCCGGCGTGCGGTGCTGAAAGGTCATCACCCGGTAGGGCTCACCCTTGTGCTCAATGACCATGCCCGGCCTGAGTTCGGCAGCTTGTACTTTAGACATCCAGTTAGCGTCCTCCCGACCGGCCAAAGTTAGTAGCTGCACACCGGCGGGGCAAGCGTCGAGTTTCTTTATCGTCACGCAGACACTACTGTGCACGCAAGCCGCTCGACTGACATGGCCTGGTTCAAATTCGTAACTCGATATCCCTGGCTGGTACTGGCCGTGGCGCTGGTGGTTTCGGCCGGCAGCCTGGCTGCCGTCGCCGACCTGCGGGTCAACAATGACCCCGAGACCTGGCTGACGGCCAACAGTGCTGCCTTGGCCGCCTACCAGGAATACAAGCAGGACTTCGACAACGACGAGTACCTGGTGGTGGGCTACGCGCACCCTGAGGGTGTGCTGTCCGAGTCGGCACTGGACATGGCCGAGCGCCTGACCGAAGCCTTCGAGCAGCTCGACGGAGTGTTGCGCGTCACCAGCCTGGCCAACGTCGAAGACATACGCTCGGACGGCGACCTGCTCAGCGTGGGCCCCCTGGTCGTGCGCCCCCTGGACGACCAGCAGCAAGAAAAACTGCTCAAACGGCTGGCCACCGACCCCCTGTTTGCCCGCTCGCTGGCGAGCGCCGACGGGCAAGTGGGGGCAATGACGCTCAAGATAAAGCCCATGCCCGAGGGCGACTACCAACCACGGGTGATTCTCACCCGCCGCATGAAAGAGCTCACCGACCAGGAAGACGGCGAATTTCACCTCACCGGCGCCGTCCAGTTTGACCTGGCCATGTACGAAGCCATGGAGCGCGACGACCAGGTACTGCTGCCCGTAATGTTGGTCATCTTCTCGGTGCTGCTGGGCTCACTGTTCCGCACCTGGTCGGGTGTGCTGTTGCCCACGCTCACCGTGGGGGTGTCGGTGCTGTGGACCTTCGCTACGCTGGCGCTCACCGGCTTCACCCTCAACGTGATGACCGCCGGCCTGGCGATCGTACTGCTGGGCATAGGCGTGGCCGATTCCGTCCACTATCTCACCGAGTACCAGGAAGAACTACTGGCGGGCAGCAAGCGCGAAGACGCGATCGTGGGCGCCGGCATGGCGGTGTTTACGCCCTGCCTTTTCACCAGCGTGACAACGGCCCTCGGTTTTCTCGGGCTGCTGGTCATCGAGGTGCAGCCCATAATGGAGTTCGGGTTGTTCGCCGCCGTGGGCTCGCTCTACGCCTTCGTGGCCACCATCACCATAGTGCCCGCGGCCATACGACTGCTGCCCGAGCCACGGCGACTGGTAGCGGCCTCGCAGCAGGGTCACTCGCGTTACCTGCGCGCGTTGTTCGGATTGGTATCGCGGCAGCGCGCGCCCCTGCTGGCAGTGAGCGTCTTGTTTCTCGTGGCCGGGCTGGGCGGACTTCCCCGGGTGGAAACCGAGGCCAACTGGTACGAGTACCTGGCGCCGGAAAACCCCACGCGCATTGCCACCGACTTCGTCGAAGACAACATAGGCGGCGTTTACACGCTCGAACTGCTGGTGAGCCCCGGGCCCGAACTGGCCGACACCCCGGAGCCGATGAAGGAGCCTGGCGTCCTGCGCGCCATGAACGAGGCCTGGCGCGGCCTGCTGGCCGACCCCGGGGTGGAAAGCGCCCTTTCTCCCGTCCAGTTCGTAGAGGTCATGAACCGAACCATGCACGAGGGCGACCAGGAGTGGCTGCGCCTGCCCGAGCGACGAGACCAGGTTTCCCAGTTGCTGCTCATGTACGAAATGGACGCCCCCGACGGCGACATGTACCAGTACATGAACTTCGACTTCACGCGCGCGCGTGTGACCGGACGCGCCAGGATATCGGAAGCGTCCAACGACCAGGCGCTGGTGGCACGCGTGCGAGCGCTGGCCGACTCCATCGATGGCGCGCGCGTGGAGCCCACCGGCATCGTCATGCTGTTCAGCGACATCGAACACCACATGATACGCGGCATGGTGCTCGGGTTCTCGGTGGCGCTGATGGCCGTGAGCGTGATGATGGTACTGGTGCTTCGCAGCCTGCGCCTGGGACTGCTGGCCATGATACCCGCCATCCTGCCGTTGAGCTTCGTGCTGGGCATGACCGGATGGGCCTCCCGACCGCTGGGCCCGATGGCGGTGATGATGGCCAACGTCGCCTTGGGCGTCGCGGTGGACAACGCCATACACTTGCTCACCCGCTACCGGCGCCTGCGCGCCTCGGGTAAGGAAGTAGCGACGGCCATAGAAGAGAGCGTTACCGTGGTGGGCCGGCCGGTTCTCTACACGGCCATCGTACTGTGCATGTCCTTCGTGGTACTGGGGTTCTCGGACATGGTGCCCACGCGGGCCTTCGGGCTGCTGACGGCAATGGTGCTGGCAGGCTCCCTGGGTGGCGCACTCGTCACACTGCCCGCCACAGTGCTCATGGCCGACGAGCACCTGGGCAGTGGAGGGGCTGAGGCCCGCGGCGGCGAGGCCTGAACGCGCCGACCGCGTCGCTCAAACCCGACGGCTTCGACTTAATCCGTAGCGCGCCCTAGTATCGACTGGCGGGCGCCACCATGGATTTCGAGACACTGCTCTACCAGACCGAGGACCGCGTGACCACGATCACGCTCAACCGACCCGAACGTCGCAACGCCTTCAACAGCTTGATGGCCCGCGAGCTCGCGCAGGCCTGGCAGGCGATCAAGGACGATCCCGACACGACCTGCGTCATACTGACCGGCGCCGGCGAAAAAGCCCTGTGCACGGGCGTGGACGTGGAGGCGGTGGTAGCCGAAGGCGGCTTTGATCGCACGGGCCCTCCGGCCGAGGACACGCCCTTCCTGCACATCACCGCCATACAGAACGCCTGCTGGAAACCGGTCATCACGGCCGTCAACGGCATGTGCTGCGGCGGCGGGCTGCACTTCGTGGCCGACAGCGACCTCATCGTCGCCGCCGATAACGCCACCTTCTTCGATACCCACGTCAAGCTCGGTGTCATCTCGGGCCTGGAGCCCGTGGGCCTGGCCCGGCGCATACCGCTTGAGGCCGTCATGAGACTGGCGCTGCTCGGAGGCTCAGAGCGCATGGCCGCCGAGCAGGCACTGGCTGTGGGACTGGTCGGCGAGGTGGTGCCCCAGGCCGAGCTCATGCCCAGGGCACGCGAGCTGGCCACCACGATAGCCCAGCACTCGCCCACCGCGCTGGCCCGCTCCAAGCAGGCCATCTGGCAGAGCCTGCAGGTGGGCCTGGACGAGGCATTGGAAAACACCTGGCAGACCATACGCCAACACACAGCCCACCCCGATCACTCCGAGGGACCGGCGGCCATGGTCGAAAAACGGCAGCCGCGCTGGGCGCCCTACGACGGTAAGTAGACCGGGCACGGGGCGATACACAAGGCGATGTACGAAAAAATTTCCTACGAACTGGCCGAGGGCATAGCCACCATAACGCTTGACCGCGCCGACAAGCTCAACGCATACACGCCCGAAATGGGTGAAGAAATAGTCGATGCCTTCTCGCGCGCACGCGACGACGACCTTGCGCGGGTGGTAGTACTGACCGGTCGTGGCCGGGCCTTCTGCGCCGGCGTGGACCTTGACTACATGAAAGAGCACATGGCCGGCCGCAAGGGCGGGCCCGGGCCCGCCCTGGGCCAGGAGTCTTTCGTACGCGAGTTCCCCCTGGAGCTGCTCTCGTATGCCAAGCCGGTTATCGCGGCCATCAACGGCGACGCCTTCGGTGTCGGGGTCACGATGACTCTTGCTTGCGACGTCCGGCTGGCGGCCGACGGCGCCCGCCTGGGTCTTAACTTCACCGGCCTGGGCATGCTACCGGGCCTGGGCAGCACGCAGCTGTTGCCACAGCTGGTCGGTACGTCCAAGGCGCTTGAATGGGTGCTGTCGGGAGCGGTGATAAGCGCTGGCGAGGCCGGCGCGGCGGGACTTGTGCAACGGGTTGTCGCTCCCGACCGCCTGGCCGACGAAGCGCACGCACTTGCCGGCTCAATGGCGGAGAAACGCCCCGAGGTACTGGCGGCTGCCAAGCGCGCACTTCGACAGGGCCCCGCTTCGACCATGGCCGAGGCAATGGAACGCGAACGCGCGCTCAGCACCGAACTGTCCTCGCGAAAAAAATGAGGCTCACCCGCTCGGCAGACGACGAGGCCTTCATGGGCCCCGCCCGCTGCGACCTGGACAGCCTCGGGCAACTGCTTTTCAGCGACTAGAGGCCTTTGCGGGGCCGATCCTGTTCTTGACGCACCCTTGCCCAGCGACAACACTGGCCGACAAAGCCGACGGCCTCGATTCCAACAGCCTGGAGTAAAAAATAATGGCCAGTAATTTCACCCAACGCGCATTCGTCATTGGAGTTGGCATGACCAGGTTCGCCCGCTGCGACAGCGACGCCAAGGATCTCGCGCGCGGGGCCTGCGTGGTTGCCATGTACGCCCGCGCGTGACCGACTGAACCGTGGGCGTTCCGACAATCCCAATGGAGGCTTAAAGGTATGGCCCTGCTTGAAGGAAAGATAGCGATCGTGACCGGCGCTGGCCGCGGCATAGGCCGCGGCGAGGCAATCGAACTTGCCGCCCACGGCGCGCGCGTTGTAGTCAGTGACCTCGGCACCGACTCCGGTGGCCAGGGCAGTGACGACAGCCCTGCCGCGGAGACCGCCAGCCTCATCAAGGCGGCCGGCTGCGAAGCGATCGTCAACAATGCCAACGTATCGTCCTGGAACGACACCGAGGCCTGCGTAGCCCAGGCCATCGACACCTGGGGCGGACTGGACATCGTCGTCAACAACGCGGGCATACTGCGCGACTCCTCTATAGTGAAGATGACAGAGGACGACTTCGACAGCGTGATCGCCGTACACCTGAAGGGCACGTTCAACATGACCCACCACGCGTGCGTCTACTGGCAGGCCGAGTCCAAGGCCGGCCGGCCGCGCCGGGCCGCGATCGTAAACACCGTCAGCTCGGCGGGCCTGCAGGGTAACAAGAGGCAAGCCAACTACGGCGCCGCCAAGGGAGGCATTGCTTCGCTCACCATGATCACGGCGCTGGAGGGTAAGCGCTACGGCCTGCGAGCCAACGCGGTGGCACCTGGTGGAGCTACGCGCCTTGTCACCGAAACCTTCGAGGGCATGGAAACGCTGGAGGCCAACGAAGTCGGCGAAGAATTCAGTCGGCTCAACCCCGGGAACTCCGCACCGGTGGTGGCGTGGCTGGCCAGCGACGAAGCCTCGCACGTTACCGGGCAGGTCTTCCGCGCGGTGGGCGACGAAATAGCACACTACCGCTCGTGGCAACTGGGCTCACCCGTAAAAGCAGGAAAGGATCCCCAGCGCTGGGACGCGCGTCGCATTGGCGACGCCGTCGCCACCGACATTTTCGGCAGCAGCGTAGCCGGCCTCAAGATGGGTAGCTGAAGCAGCGAAATTGCCATGGCAGGAATAAGTTCTTACGGCGCCTACGTACCACCCCACCGGCTTTCCCTGGACGCCCTGTCCGGCCGTGCGCCGCGCGACGGCGGTCCCGAAAAAGCGGTGGCCTGGAACGACGAGGACAGCGTCACCATGGCGGTGGCGGCCGGTGCTGACTGCCTGGCCGGGTTTTCCCGCGAGCGGGTCGACGCGCTCTACTTCGCGTCGACCAGTTACCCGTTCAGGGAGAAACAGGGCGCGGCACTGATCGCGCGAGCGCTGGACCTCGGGCGTGAGCTGCAGGCCACCGACTACTCGAACTCGCTGCGCGCCGGCACGACCGCCCTGCGGGCAGCAGCCGATGCCGTCGACGCGGGTTCGGCCACGTGCGTCCTGGTCATCGCGTCCGACTGCCGAATGGGTGCCCCGGGTTCCGGACTGGAGCGCAACAGTGGCGACGGCGCGGCCGCGTTCCTGGTGTCTAAGGATTCCGCCATAGCCACCATGGACGCTTCTCGATCTGTCACCGACGAGATCGTCGACGTGTGGCGCAGCGAGGGAGATGACTTCGTGCACAGCTGGGAAGACCGCTTCGTCGTGCAGGAAGGCTACGCGCCTCGCATGGCCGAGGCGGTTGATGGCCTGCTGGCCGACGGCGGCGACTCGGTAAGCGACTACGACAAGGTCGCCCTGTATGGCCCCGACCACCGCAGCCGGGCGGGCGTCGCACGCACCCTCGGTCTTGCCGAGGGGCAGCTCACCGACGCTTTCTTTGGTCGCCTGGGCAACGCCGGAGTGGCCTTCGCACCCCTGCAACTGGTAGCCGCGCTCGAGAACGCACGACCGGGCAAGCGTATACTGGTAGCCAACTACGGCGACGGCGCCGATGCACTCGCGCTCAAGGTCACCGACGGAATAGAGCAACTGCCGGCACGACGAGGAGTGGGGTGGCACCTGGAAAGGCGACAACCGGTGGCCGACTACGCCCAGTATCTCAAGGCCAGGGACCTGGGGACAAGCGAGTGGGAAGCCCAGGCAGGACCGGGACTTTCGGCTACCGTCCACTTCCGCGAGCGCGACAGCAACCTCGCTTTCTGTGGCCAGCGTTGCCGCTCCTGCGGTGCCGTGCAGTTTCCCGTCCAACGCGTGTGTGAAAGCTGCTTCGCCCGCGACGATTTTGAAGGGACCCGCCTTTCGGACCGCAGCGGGAAGCTGGTGACCTGGACCTTCGACTATTTTTTCCCCACGCCCAGCCCGCCCACGGTAGCAGGCATAGTGGACATCGAGGGCGCGCGCGTGCACATGCAGCTGGTCAACTGCGTACCCGACGACGTCAACCTCGGCATGCCGCTGGAGTTCGAGTTCCGCTGCATGCACCGCGCGGGCGGGCGACCGAACTACTACTGGAAAGCAACGCCGGCCGCCGAGCCGGCAACAAGCGGGGGCCGGTGATGGGCAAGGACGCGCTTCGCGACAAGGTTTCGGTAGTGGGTGTCGGTTGCTGCCGCTTTGGCGAGAACTGGGATCAGTCTCCGTCCGACATGATCGTAGACGCCGCCTACGAGGCCTACGCCGACGCGGGCATAGACGAACCACAGAAAAGAATAGAGGCTGTATTCACCGGCAGCCTCTACACTACGCAGGGCCCACACGAGTGCGCCGACGCGCTCAAGTTGTTCGAGCGACCGGTCAGCATGGTCTCTAACTACTGCGCCACCGGCACCGACGCGTTTCGCTACGGGGTGATGTCTATCGCCTCGGGGCTGTACGACACCGTGCTCGTGGTGGGTTACGACAAGCCCAAGGACCGCGGCGTTTCGGGTCCAACGGTGATGATGGACGGCGTACGCGACCTGCCCAGGACACCCGCCGGCTGGTTCTCTCTTTGCGCGGCGACATACTTTGACCGCTACGGGGCCGGCCGCGAGGACCTCGCGCGCATCGCCGTCAAGAACCACCACAACGGCACGCTGGCCCCGCGTAGTTGGCTCAAGCGGGAGATCACCGTCGACGACGTGCTCGGCGCGCGCATGATCTCCTGGCCATTCGGCCTGTACGACTGTGCGGCGCAGACCGACGGCGCGGCCGCGGTGGTACTGTCGCGCACCGACCTCGCGCGTGGCTTCCGCGACGACCCGGTCCTGGTCAAGGCCGTCACCATCAGCTCGGGCCCCAATCCGCAGAAAGACCCCACCAACGACTTCCTGTCGTGGAAACCCAACGGCTGGGCCGCGGCCGATGCCTACGCGCAGGCCGGTATCAGCGATCCGCGCAGCGAGATCGGCGTAGCCCAGGTGCACGACTGCTTTTCACTGACCGAGCTGCTGGCTTACGAGGACCTCGGGTTCTGCGACAAGGGCAGCGCAAAGGAACACATAGCCGACGGCAAATTCGAACTGGGCGGCGACCTGCCGGTAAATACCGACGGAGGCCTGAAGGCCTTCGGACACCCCACCGGGGCTACCGGCGTACGCATGATCTACGAGAACACGCTTCAACTGCAGGGCCGCGCAGAAAATCGCCAGGTCAAAAACCCCCGCCTGGCCCTGTCACACAACCTGGGCGGCCATCCCACTGCCTGCGGCATCGCCATACTGGGCCGCGACTGATCCGCGGCCGCAGCGGTCAGCCGTCTGCTGCCGGCGTCCGTCGCAGCGACAGGGCCAGCGGGTGACCCCGGTAGTCCTTGCAGCACAACCCGCCTCCTTATTTACCGCGGTCTACCAGGCATCAATACAGGGACGCTTCTTTCCGGTGCGCGGCGAGGGATCCGGCACCGACCTCAGCGCCGACACCACGCGTTGTCTCGAACCGGCGGGATCGATAACGTCGTCGATCTCGAAGTGCGACGCCATGTTGACGGCCTTGCCCACCTCGTAGGCGCGCGCGACCATCTTTTCGTAAAGCTCGCGGCGCTCCTGCGGGTCGTCGATGGCCTCGAGTTCCTTGCGAAAGCCCAGCTTGACGGCTCCCTCCAGGCCCATGCCACCGAACTCGCCGGTGGGCCAGGACACCGTGAACAGCGGAGCGTGAAAGCTGCCGGCCGCCATGGCCTGCGCCCCGAGGCCGTAGCCCTTGCGCAACACTATGGTCATGAAGGGCACCGTCATGCTCGCGCCGACCACGAACATGCGCGAGGCGTGTCGCACGTTGGCAGATTTTTCGACTTCGGGTCCGACCATGATGCCCGGCGTGTCGCAGAGGCTGAGCACGGGCAGGTCAAAAGAATCGCACAGCTGCATGAAACGCGCGGCCTTGTCGGCCCCGTCGGGGTCTATGGCCCCGGCCAGGTGGCCGGGGTTGTTGGCCATGATACCCAGCGGGCGCCCCTCTATGCGCGCGAGCGCCGTGACCATGCCCGCTCCGAAGCCCGCGCGCAGCTCGAGCACCGAGTTCTCGTCGGCCAGCGTCTCGATGACCGAGCGCACGTCGTAAACGCGCAGGCGGTTTTCGGGTATGGCCTCTCTTAGCAGGCGCTGGTCGGCTGCCTGCCAGTCATCGACCGGGCCCTGGAAGTAAGAAAGGTAGCGCTTGGCCGTTGCCACGGCCTGCTCTTCGTCGTCGACCAGCACATCGACAACGCCGTTGACCGATTGCACGGCAGCCGGGCCAACCTCCGACGGGTGAAAGACCCCCAGGCCGCCGCCCTCTATCATGGCAGGCCCGCCCATTCCGATGCTCGAGTTGCGCGTGGCGATGATGACGTCGCAGCAACCGAGCAACGCGGCGTTGCCGGCAAAACAGTAACCCGAGTTCACGCCCACGAGCGGTACCAGCCCGCTGAGCTCGCCGAAGTAGCGAAAGGCCAGGCAGTCGAGACCGGCCACGCCGGGCGCGTCGGTGTCGCCGGGCCGCCCTCCCCCGCCCTCGGTAAAGATGACCACCGGCAGCCGCTGCTCGCGCGCGATCTCGAACATGCGATCTTTCTTACGGTGGTTGAGCATGCCCTGGGTGCCGGCCAGCACGCTGTAGTCGTAGGACATGACCACGCAGCGCGACGAGTCGTCGGCAAAAACATCGCCGTTGACCCGCCCCAGGCCGCAGACCATGCCATCGGCCGGCGTCTTGCTTATAAGATCATCCATCTCGCGGCGGCCGCGCTGGGCGGCTATCACCAGCGCGCCGTATTCTTCGAAGGACCCCGCATCGCAGAGGTCATCCACGTTCTCGCGGGCGGTACGCTGGCCGGTCTTGCGACGACGCGCGACCACGTCGGGGCGGTTTTCGTCCAGCCCGAAAGCGTGCCTTTCGACAACCTCGGCGAGATCGGGCCGCACGCGTTCAAGATCAGGAGCCTCTTCGGCCACCCGCGCGGTCGCTTCGGCTTGCGTTTCTTTTATAAGCAGCAGTCGCTGTCCCTCGGTCACCGTGTCGCCGGCAGACACGTCGATCACCAGCAGTTCGCCCGCCACTGGAGCCGCGATCACGTGCTCCATCTTCATCGACTCCATCACAAGCAACTCGTCGCCGGCGGCCAGCACCTGTCCGACCTCGACGGCCAGAGAAACCACCGTCCCCGGCATGGCCGAGCACAGGACCCGCTCGCCCGCGTCAGCGACTGATCCGCCGTCAGCAGGCAGCGCCGGGACAGCGTCGTCTTCGAAAAACAGGCGCCGATGCTTGCCGTCACCGTTGGCCGAAAACTCACTGCCGTGGTCGCCCAGCAACCCGGTGTACCAGTTGCCCGCTTCGACCTCGGAGTGTTGCAGCAGGTTCTGCAGAAAACCGATGTTGGTGGCCACCCCCTCCACCCTGAATTCGCAAAGCGCGCGGTAGGCCCTTGCCAGCAGCTCGCCGAGATCTCCCGACGGCCTGGTGACGACCAGCTTGGCCAGCAACGAATCGTAGGCCCCGGCGACCTCGTAGCCGGTGTAGCCGAGCGTGTCCACGCGCAGGCCCGGCCCTGCGGGAGGGTCGAACACGGCCAGCGTTCCGCCCGAGGGAAGCACGCTGCCGTCGGCCTGCTGCCGTTCGGCGTTGACCCTGACCTGCAGCGCGATCCCGCTCTGCCTGACGTCATCCACGCCCAGCTCAGACAGCTTGGCGCCGCGGGCAACCTGTAGTTGAAGGCTGACGAGGTCGAGGCCCGTTACCTGCTCGGTGACCGTGTGTTCGACCTGCAGGCGCGGGTTGGCCTCTATGAAAAACAACTCGCCGGGATCGCCAGCGTCCAGGTCGAGCAGAAATTCGAAGGTGCCCAGGCCCGTGTAATCGAGCTCGCGGGCCATCAGGAGGGCCGCGTCGCTCATCTGTTTTCGCTGCCCAGCGGACAAGGCGACGGCCGGTGCCAGCTCCACCAGTTTCTGGTGACGCCGCTGCAGGCTGCACTCGCGGTCACCCAGCACCACCAGGCCACCGTGCTGGTCGCCCAGCACCTGGAGCTCGAAGTGTCTCGCTCTCCTGACCAGTTGCTCGGCGTACAGCCCGCCGTGCCCGAAGGCCGACTCGGCCTCCGACCGGCAGCGCAGCAAGGCCTGCTCGACCTCGTCGGCACTGTACACCGCTCGCATGCCCCTTCCGCCACCTCCGCCGATGGCCTTTACCATCATGGCTGCGCCCTTGCCCAGCGATTCCAGGAACGCCTGGGCCCCGGCGAGATCGAGCTCGCCTTCGCTTCCGGCCAGCACCGGCACTCCCAGGCGCCGGGCCAGCGCGCGTGCGCGAGGCTTGTCGCCCAGCAGCTCGAGGGTCGCGGGCGCGGGTCCCACGAAAACCACGCCGCGCTCGGCCGCCAACGAGGCAAGGCCGGCGTTTTCGGCCAGGAAGCCGTAGCCCGGGTGCAGCAAAGCGCAGCCCTCGTCTACAGCGATGTCGAGCAGTTGCTCACCGTCGAGGTAAGCGGCTACGCCGTTGCCCTCGAGACGACGGGCCTGGTCGGCCACGCGCAGGTGCAGGCAGCGCGAGTCGTCGCCTGCGTAAACGGCCACCGTGCGCAGGCCGAGCTCGGCAGCCGCACGCGCAACGCGCAGCGCCACCTCCCCTCGGTTCGCTATGAGTATTGATTCACCCGGCATGCAACCCGTGTTCTGCCAGCCCGGCACCGGGGTGTCCAGTGTTTCCGGTTAAATCTCCCCGGCACGCGCGCCCCCGCGTGGCTTGATATTGCGAGTACTTGCTCTTAGAGTACTAACTCATGGAATACAGCGTGGAAGAACTTTCACGGAGCTGCAACCTGAGCGTGGACACCGTGCGTTACTACCAGGGACGCGGCCTGCTGGCCCCACCCCGCAAGCTCGGCCGCCGTGCGGTGTACGACCAGCGGCACGTCGACAGGCTCAGGATCATTCGATCCATGGCCGACAAGGGTCTCCCGCTCAAGGTAATATCTACCCTCCTCGACCCCGAGCCCGGGCAGCGCAGCGACCGAGCACTGCTGGCGGCCCTCGAAAAGCACGACGAGCAGGCCGGCATCAGTTCTACTGAAATGGCAGCCCGCCTGGGAGTGCCGCGCTCGCTGCTAACCTCGGTAGAGAAAACCGGCCTGGCGGAACCCCAGCTGGACCAGTCAGGCGCGGCGCGCTACAGCCGGGGCGATCTCGAGGCTGCGCGCGAAGCGCTCAAGCTGCTGGACTGGGGCTTTCCTCTTCACCGACTGCTCGCCCTGGCGCTGAAGCACGACCGGGCGGTACGGCGGATGAGCGACGAGGCCATAGACCTTTTCAACTCGCACGTGCGCAAAAAGAACCGTGGCTCGCAGGAAGCCGACCCCGAAGAAGTGGCGCGAGCCTTCAGGGCTATTCTACCCGCCGTGACCGGCCTCGTGGCGCACCACTTCCAGAGGGTACTGGTCAACCGCGCGCTCAAGCGACTGAAAAAAAGCGGCGACAAAGGGCCGCTGAGGGTCGCCCTGCGCGAGTCGGGGCGGCACCGGGTGGGCCTCAAGTGGACCTGAGGCTACCGGCCGCCCACGAGAAAGCCCGCATCGTAGAGCATATGTTCAACCGCATATCGGGGCGCTACGACCTGCTCAACCGGGTCATCAGCCTCGGGCTGGACCGCGCGTGGCGCCGGCGGACCATCGCCTGCCTTGGACTCAAACCCGGACAGCGACTGCTGGATCTCGCCTGCGGCACCGGCGACCTGTCCGAGTTGGCCGCCCGCGCCGGCACGCAGGTGGTGGGAGTGGATTTCTCGCAGGGCATGCTCGAACAGGCCGAGGCCAGGGAAATAGACGCAGAACTGTTGCGCGCAGACGCGGCCAGGCTGCCGTTTGCCGACCGCAGTTTCGACGCCATGACTTGCGGCTTTGCCCTGCGCAACTTCGCCGACCTCGCCGTCGTGTTCCACGAGACCGCGCGGGTGCTGAAAACCGGTGCCCGTATCGCCCTGCTTGAGGTAGACGAGCCGGCCAACCCGCTGGTCGCCTCACTGCACCGTCTTTACTTCGGCCGCTTGGTGCCCCTGGCCGGCCGCCTGCTTTCGGACCGCGCGGCTTACAGCTACCTGCCGGCCTCGGCTTCGTATCTCCCCTCTCGAGAAAAGCTGCGAGAGATGCTGGAAGACGCCGGCTTCGACGACGTGAACCACCAGCGGCTGGCGGCCGGGGCAGTGCAGATTGTGAGCGCCACGAGGAGTTGAGCAGTTGACCACCGACAACCCGCGAACAGACCTGCAGTACAAGCGCGAAGTCTTCAAGGCGTCGTCGCTGGATATGCCGGTGCTGTGCCCCGGCGACGGCCCGCACTTCAGCTGGATCGACCCCGACGGCACGCGCGTGGCTTCGAGCGGCGAGGCCGCGGTAATAGAAACCAACGGTGCCGCTCGTTTCACGGACGCGAGCCTGCAGGCGGCACGACTCTACTCGCGGGTAAGCGCGCAGGGCGAGGGTGAACTGCTGCCACTGCTCGTGGGGGGATTCGCGTTTTCGGACCAGCAGCAGGTCGGTGGTTGCTGGCGCGGTTTTCCGGCGTTGCGCCTGCTGCTCCCGCGCGAGCAATGGATCTGCAGAGACGGGTGGATAACCCGCTTCAGCCTCAAGGGTGAGGCTGCCGCTGCCTCGCCTTTCACTGGATTGCCTCTCACGGGCGCGCCGGCTGGCCAGGTTGCTGACGCCGTCATGGCAGACGCGCGGGCCGAGGATTTTCGACACTGGGCCTCCAGGGTCGAGCTCGCCCAGGCCGCCATGCGGGAGGGAGAACTGGACAAGGTGGTGCTCTCGCGCTGGTCGCACGGCGAGCGGCAACGGCCCGACCTCAAGGCCCTGCTCACTCGGCTGGCCCGGCAACGACCAGCCTGTTTCACTTTTGCGCTGGAGCACACCGGGGCCTTGCTGCTCGGTTCCAGCCCCGAACTGCTGGCCTCACTGACCCGGGAAAAACCCTCCCGGCGCAGGCTACGCAGCGTGGCACTGGCCGGCAGCGCCCCGCGCGCGACCGACCCCGGCGAAGACCGTGCCGCGGCGACAGCGCTCATGTCCTGCGCCAAGAATCGTCGAGAGCAGGCCTTGGTAGTCGAGGCCCTGGTCGCGGGTTTTGAGGAGCTTGTCCTTTCGCCCGAGTACGACGACAGGCCTTCCTTGCTGGCGCTGCCCGAGGCCTGGCACCTGGGCACCGCGATCAGCTCCCCGGCCGACGAGCTCGACTCGCTGCTCAGCGCCGTAGACACCCTGCACCCAAGCCCCGCGGTCTGCGGTACGCCCCGTGAGCCGGCCAGGGCGATTATCGAGGCGAGCGAGGAGCGCGGTTGGTACACCGGCGGCGTGGGCTGGATGGACTCGCGCGGTGACGGGCAGTTCGCGGTCGTGCTCCGGGCAGCGCTGTACCGGGACGGGGCGCTGCTGCGCCACGCCGGAGCGGGCATACTGCCCGGTTCGACAGCCGAGCTGGAGTGGCAGGAGTGCGAAGCCAAGCTGCGCGCGATGTCGCCTGTCGACGGCCGGGACGCCACCGACCGCAAGCCCCGTGACGAGCAACATGCAGCCTGAAGCCAACGTGACCGCCGCACGGCAACTGGTAACTGCGCTGTTCGCCGCGGGAGTGCGCGATGCGGTCATCTCGCCCGGATCGCGATCGGGGCCGCTTGCCCTGGCCGCGGACGAGCTGCCCCCAGAACTCGATCGCTGGGTCATCACCGACGAGCGCAGCGCCGGGTTCTTTGCGCTCGGCCGTGCACGGCAATCGGGCCGCGTGCCGCTGCTGCTGTGTACCTCGGGTACGGCCGCCGCCAACTACCTGCCCGCGGTAGTCGAAGCTTCGAATTCGGGCGTTCCCCTTCTGTTGCTCACCGCCGACCGACCGCCGGAGGCACGCGCCTGGGGAACCCCGCAGACCATCGTCCAGCCGGGGCTCTACGGGGACCACGCGCGCTGGTCCTGCGAACTGCCCTGCCCTGCCGCCGACCTCGACCTGGAGGCGTATTTCCAACGGCTGGCGGCGCGTGTAGTCTCGACGGCCACGGGGCCACGGCCGGGACCGGTGCACCTCAATTTCCCTTTCCGCGAACCGCTGCTGCCGACCATCCCCGGGCAGGTGGCCACCGGTAGAGACCGCGCCCCCGGGGTTTCGGTAATAGGCGGCGTGAGCCGGCTCGAACCATCCGTCATAACCGAGCTCGCCTGTGAGCTGCAGGGCAAACGGCGCGGACTGATCATCGCCGGGCCGTCTGCGTGTGACTCGACCAGCCCCGTTCCCGAAACGATGTTAAATCTCGCCCGACTGCTCGGCTGGCCGCTCGTGGCCGACCCCCTGTCGGGGCTCAGACGCGGACCGCACAAACAGGACGACATCATCGCGCACGCTGACCTGCTGCTCGACCACCCTGACTTCGCCAGGTTCGCCCGCGGTGCCGACTGCATACTGCGAGTAGGCGACCACCCGGTATCGCGGAGACTGCAGGCACTGCTCGTCGACACCCGCGACGGCGCACGGCAGTTACTGCTGGCTCGCCAGGGACACTGGAACGACGCCTCTCACTCGGCCTCGCTGTTGCTACAGGCCGACCCCGTGGCCACGCTGCGCTCGCTCTGCGACGAGCTGCGCGGCCCACTGACCGGTAAGGCAGCGGCAACCCCCGGCGACAAGGCCGACCCCTCGTGGCGGCAGACCTGGCTGGACGCCGACGCGCGCCTGGGCTCGTCGTTGGCCGATTCACTGGCCGACTCGCTGGCCGACGACGAGAAACTCTTTGCTGGAGCCCTGCTGCCCACGCTCACCGACAGCCTGCCGACCGACGCTGCCCTGCTGCTGGGCAACAGCATGGTGCTGCGACATTTCGACGCCTTCGTTGCCGGCGGCGCGGCGCCGGGCTTCACGTTTGCCAACCGCGGCGCGAGCGGCATAGACGGCCTGCTGGCGACCGCGGCCGGCATAGCCGCGGGGCACAACGGTACAACAGTGCTGCTGCTCGGCGATCTGTCGTTTCTGCACGACCTCGGCAGCCTGCACCTGTTGCGGCAGGAGCAACCGGACCTGGCCATTGTCGTGCTCGACAACGGCGGCGGCAGTATCTTTTCGTTTCTACCTGAAGCGGCTTACGGCGAATCCTTCACGCGCTGTTTCACCACGCCGCATAAAGCCGACATCGCCGCCGCGGCTATAGGAACGGGAATGGAGCAGGTAATCGCGGTGAGCCGACCGTCGGCTTACCTCGGAGCCCTGCCGGGTTTTCTCGCCGGCACTGGGCCGCGCCTGCTGCTGTGCCTGACCGGCAGCGCAGAGTCCGAGCACAATGAATTCAAGAGCATCATCGCTGAGGTCCTCTCCTCTCTCGATAACTCTGCAAGCCTGGATAGTGGATCGCAGGGGGAACCCCGGTGACGGTCACCGCGTCGCCACCGGCAGTGGTAGCCCTGCACGGCTTTACCGGTAGCGGTGCGGCGTTTGGCGACGCCGTCAACGGTCTGTTGGGCGCCGATTCCACCGGCCACGACTCTGTTGGCCGCACCCCCGGACACGGCCCCACGACAACCCGGTCGCCCGACCTGCCGGGCCACGGTACAGCCGAGGCGTACCGACAGGCAACATGCTTCGAAGACGTGTCGGCTCAACTGGCGCTCGACATAGCCGGACGCTGCGGCTACGGGGTAGACCTCGTCGGCTACTCCATGGGTGGGCGACTGGCCCTGCACTTGGCCTGCACGCAACCGGGATTGGTCGGACGCCTGGTGCTCATAAGCGCCTGCCCCGGCATAGAGGACGAGAACAAACGAAGCTCCCGCCGGTTCTCCGACGAGCAACTGGCCGTGTCGCTGGAGACGGACGGCATAGAGGTTTTCGTGGAGCACTGGGAGGCGCTGCCGCTTTTTGCCGGCATTGCCCGCCTCGACGCGGGTGTTCGCAGCGAACTGGACCGGCAGCGAATAGCCTGCGATGCGGCCGGGCTGGCGCTGGCGCTCAGGTGCATGGGCACCGGATCACAACCGTGGCTGGGCAACTGGCTGGCCGGCCTGGACCTCCCGGTACTGTTGATCGCCGGCAGCGAAGACGAAAAATACGCCACCATCGCGAGGCAGATGCACGACCTTATTCCTCGTGCGCGCCTGGCCATCATCGACAACAGCGGGCACTGCCCACACCTGGAACAGCCGCAGGTCGTGGGCGCGCAGCTCCAGGCTTTTCTTGGCCCCCGACGAGCACCGGCGCGACCACCGCGGGGCTCTCAACAGGACCCGTGCACTACGGAACAAAGGAGAGCCCGACAGTGAGCACAGCAGACTGGCAGAGCGTAAAGGACTACGAAGACATCAACTACCTCAAGGCCGAGGGCATCGCGCGCATATCGATCAACCGGCCGCAGGTGCGCAACGCTTTCAGACCCCTGACCGTGAGCGAACTGATCGACGCGTTCGCCCACGTGCGCGAAGACCCCGACACCGGCGTGGTCGTACTCACCGGCGAGGGCGACGACGCATTCTGCAGCGGTGGCGACCAAGGCGTGCGCGGCTCCCAGGGCTACGTTGACAGCGCCGGCGTGGCGCGACTGAACGTACTCGACCTGCAGAAAATGATACGCAGCCTGCCCAAGCCAGTCGTGGCCATGGTCAAGGGCTGGGCGGTGGGCGGTGGTAACGTGCTGCAGGTGGTGTGCGATCTTTCCATTGCCGCCGACAACGCGCGCTTCGGCCAGACCGGCCCCCGCGTGGGAAGCTTCGACGGCGGCTTCGGGTCGAGCTACCTGGCGCGGCTGGTCGGCCAGCGCAAGGCCCGCGAGATCTGGTTCCTCTGCCGCAATTACTCGGCGGCCGAAGCGCTGAAGATGGGACTGGTCAACGCGGTAGTGCCGCTTACCGAAGTAGAAGAAACGACGGAGTCCTGGTGCCGGGAGATACTGCGGCACAGCCCGCTGGCCTTACGCTGCATTAAGTCAGGACTCAACGCCGAGCTCGACGGCATGGCGGGCATACAGGAGTTGGCCGGCAACTCGACACTGCTGTTCTACATGAGCGAAGAAGCGCAGGAGGGCCGCGACGCGTTCATGCAGAAACGCGACCCTGATTTTACGAAGTTCAAGAGGGTGCCTTGAGTCGCCACGACAACGACGACACTGCGACCGGCCAGGCGCGGCCGTACCAGGTGCCACCAGCTCAAGCGCTTCCAAGCCCACCTACACCAGCTCCGGGAAGCTTGGCCGCGTGGGCGAGTGCTTGCCGCCCGCGTACGCTGACAGCGTCGTTATCACCGGTGGCGGTAGCCCTGGCGCTGTCGTGGAGCCGCGGACCTATCGACTGGCCCATTGCCCTGCTCTGCGTTCTCGCGGCGGTGGCCATACAACTGGCCACCAACCTCGCCAACGACTATTTTGACTTCGCGAGCGGCGCCGACAACTCCAACAGGCTGGGGCCCACGCGCGCTTGCCAAGCCGGATTGCTGACACCTCGAGCCATGCGCAACGCCACGGTGCTCTGTCTTGCCGTCGCCGCCTGCTGTGGGCTGTGGCTGGTCGCCCGCGGGGGGCTGCCGGTACTCGTGCTGGGAGCGATTTCGCTCACCTGCGCGGTGGTTTACACCGGGGGACCGTGGCCGCTGGCTTACCACGGGCTGGGTGACGTGTTCGTATTCGTGTTCTTCGGACCGGTCGCCGTTCTCACCACGCTGTACCTGCAGGGGCACGCCCCCGGGAGAGTAGACCTGCTCGCCTCGTTGCTACCCGGGGCCGCTGCGACCGCTCTGCTGGTGGTCAACAACCTGCGCGACATCGACGGCGACCAGCGCGTGGGCAAAAATACGCTGGCCGTGCGCGTGGGCAAGCGGGCTACCCGGCTGCAGTACGCCCTGCTGCTGGCGGCCGCCCTGCTCGCCCCGATGCTGGCCGCGATAGCAGGCGACCATGCGTGGCTGGCCTTGCCCCTCCTGCTCGCCCCCGTGGCCGCCAGGGAGGTCCACCTGCTGGGCCAACGCAGCGGTGCCTTGCTCAACGAAAGCCTGGCCGCCACCGCGCGCTTGCACGCGGTCGGCTGCCTGCTGTTGTCCGTGGGCGCAGTGTTGTGAGGAACCCGGCGTGAAGATTCTCCACGCGGCTATCGGTCAGCGCGCTTACGCGCTGCGCACACCCCTGCGCAGCGCTGCTGGCGCGACCGGCGAAAGGAAAAACCTGCTGCTCAAACTCGACTGTGAACAGGGGCTGCAGGCGGTGGCCGAAGCCGCTCCCCTGCACTGGCAAGATCACGGGTCTCTTGATCTGGTACGTCGCCAACTCGAAAAGCTCGTGGACTGGATAAACGCCGAACGGCCGACGGTCAGTCAACGAAACAGCCTGCTCCCGGAAACCGCAGACGAAATCCTGGAGCGCGCAGGCCTCGCCCGTGCTGCCGCCGAAACAGCCTGCGCGCTCGACTGTTCGCTACTCCGCCTTGCCGCCCAGCGTCAAGGCCTCGACGTACCCCGGCTGCTCGCGGCGGGCGGCGCGGCGAACGGCGGCGCGGCGAACGGCGGCGCGGCGAACAGCGGCGACGAGCACGTTTCGCCGGTTCTCAACATCGGCATTCTGCTCACGCAGGCCGACAACGATGGGCTGCGCGGCGAGGCAGAGATCGCGCTCGACAACGGATACCGTTGTTTCAAACTCAAGGTCGGCTCGCTGGACCTGGCAGAAGACCTCGATCGACTGGCCCGCCTCCGGCGGGCCGTCGGCCCTGGCTGCGAAATACGCATCGACGCCAACCGCGCATGGACCCCCAACCAAGCCGCCACCGCCTTGGCCTCCATGGCTGACTACCACCCCTCCCTCGTCGAAGAACCCCTGGCAAGGCCCGACCCCGACGCGCTGCAGAAACTGGCCGCCGCGGGCGTTGCCCTGGCGCTAGACGAAAGCGTGCGCAACACCACCGACCTCAACCGGCTGGCAGGCCGGCCCGGCGCGGTGAGCCACTTGCTGCTCAAAACACAGCGCCTGGGAGGAATTCGCCCCGCGCTCGGCCTGGCCCGGCGCGCGCGGCAGTTGGCCCTGGAACCGATCGTAACCGACAGCATAGAGGGCGTGGAGGGCAGCCTTGCTGCGCTCGAAGTTGCCCTCGCGTCGCGTTCAAACGATGCCGTGGGCCTGGGCGGGGCCGCCCTCATCGTCGACCACCCGCTGACAACCCGGGCAGGCGTGACACTCGCCCAAGCCCTGACCCTGGCCAGCAAGGGGTCGCCCGCCACCGGTAGCGCTACGGTGACATGCTGATCTCGCCGCAGTCGACAGCATCGGCCGCCGACTACCTGGCCGACAGCTTAGCTGCCCTCACCGTGCACTCGCGAGTGATGGCGGTGCTTGCCGGCCCGGGTCCGGCCTTCGCCGCCCTGCTGGAAGTCGCACGCCACAGGCAGTTTGTGCTTGCACCGCTGGACCCGCGCCTGCCCCCCCGGGAGTTGTTGGAACGCCTGCGCCGCTTACACGTCGGCCTGCTTTTGTACGAACCCGTGGCGTCCAAGCTCGTAGAAAAGCTGGCCGGCGAGCTGTCTCGAGGTGACCGCGGCCGGCCCGAAGACCTGGCAGGCAGCGGGCTGCTGGGACTTGTTTTCAACCCGGTGCTCAACCCGCCATCGAAGGTGGGTGAGGGCCGGCCGCTGGACGAAGGCCTTGCCCGGGGGGGCGGCACGCTGCTGTTCACCTCGGGTACGGCCGGGCAGGCCCGCGCGGTGTTTCACGGCTGGAGGGCGCACGAGACGGCCGCCGCTTGTTCGCGGGCCAACCTGGGCACCCGCGAGCGGGACCTGTGGCTCGCCAACCTGCCCGTGCACCACGTGAGCGGCCTGTCAATTTTCGTCCGCGCCTCGATCGACCGTGTTCCCGTCGTTGCCCAGCCCCGCTTCGACCGCGAGGCTACGCTGGACGCCATCGAAAACCGTGGGGTCACCCTCGCCTCGGCGGTCCCGACCATGCTCGGACGCCTGCTCGACCTGCTGGACGACCGCCCCTTGCGCGGACGACTACGCGCCCTGCTGCTGGGTGGTGCGCCCTGCCCCGGGTCGCTGCTGACGAGAGCGCTGAGGGCCGGGTTCCCCTTGCTGGCGACCTGGGGCATGACCGAGACAGCCGCCCAGGCCGTCACCGCCCGGCCCGGTGAAAAGACGCCCCCGCAGAGCTGCGGCCGGCCACTACCCGGGGTCTCCGTAGCCGTCAGGGCACCCGGCTCGCCGGAGGCCCGAGGCAGCGGCCACGGCGAGTTACTGGTCAAGACTCCTGGCTTGATGGCGGGCTACCTCAACGATCAGGGCAAGGCCCCGATCGAGCTCAACGATCACTGGTTCGCCACCGGTGACCTCGGCCGGGTGGACGAGCAGGGGTTCGTTTACTGCGAAGGTCGACGCGACGACCTCATCATAAGCGGCGGCGAGAACGTCAACCCCAGCAGGGTGGAAGGCGTTCTGCGTGAGCACGAGGACGTATTGGACGCGGCCGTTTTCGGCCTCCGGCACACCGAGTGGGGTCGACAGGTCACCGCGCGCGTGGTCCTAAAGCCAGGGGCTTCACTGTCAAAAGTCGCGCTCACCGAGTGGGCGCGCGAGAGGCTGGCGCCTTTCGAGCTTCCCCGGACCATCGAGTTCAGTGACGACATTCCGCGGGGGCCATCGGGCAAATTACTGAGGCTATCGCTGCCGCGCTCTACCGACTCGCCGTTGTAACGACCACGCGGCAGCGGCAGTATCACGCGACCACGGCCGGGCCGACGGTGCCCGCAAGACAAAACTTGTTTCCTTGCACGACGAATACGCCCAGCACCACGACAGCAGCAAGGCGGCCTTCGCGCTTGCCTGCGCCCTGCAACTCGCCCTGCCCTGCGCGGGCGTCGTCCGTGCCCAGCCACCGCTGGTAACCATAACCCGCACTGACAATCCACCCGTAATAGACGGCCACCTGGACGACGCCACGTGGCAGGACGCCGCCGTCATCGACAGCTTCCGACAGGTTGAGCCGGTCGAGGGTGCTGATCCCAGCGAGCGCACGGTGGCCTACCTCGCCTACGATGGCGACAACATCTACATAGGCGTGCGCTGCTTCGACAGCGAGCCGGAAAAGATAGTCGCGCACCAGCTGGTCAAAGACTCCTTCCTGCTGAGCGAGGCGCGCATAAACGTGATGCTCGACACCCTGTTCGATCGACGCAACGCCTACCTGTTCCAGGTCACTCCCCTCGGCACCAGCAGCGAGGGACGGGCCGAAAACCAGACCACTTACCGGCACGAGTGGGACGCGATCTGGTCGGCAGCCTCGATCATTGACGAGCACGGCTGGTCGACCGAAATGGCGATTCCTTTCAAGAGCGTGAGCATGGACGCCGACTCGACACGCTGGGGCCTCGAAATCGAACGCCACATCCGCCGCCGCAAAGAGAAAATAAAGTGGGGTTCAATCTCGCAGTCCTACAGCATCACCGACCCCGCCAATTACGGAACCATGGAGGGACTGGAGGGAATACAGCAGGGATTGGGCCTGGACATACAGCCCTCGCTGGCGATGAGCAGCCGCTGGAACGCGGCGGCCGACGATGCCGACCTGGCCATGGAGCCCTCGGTCGACGTGTTTTACCGGGTGACGCCTTCAATGACGGCTGCGTTCACGGCCAACACTGATTTTTCCGACGCCGATGTCGACCTGAGGCAAACCAACCTGACGCGCTTCTCATTGTTCTTTCCCGAGACCAGGGATTTCTTTATCGAGGACGCAGGGGTCTTCGAGTTCGGAGGCCTCAAGCAGAACGGTACGCCGTTTTTCTCCCGCCGAATCGGACTTGACGCCGACGCCCAGCCGGTCGACCTTGTTGTCGGTGGCAAGCTCGCCGGTCACGTGGGGCCCTGGGACCTGGGCCTGCTCGACGTCATGGTAGGAGATTCGACGCAGGTCGACTCAAAAAACCTCACCGTGGCCCGGGCCACGCGCGACCTCGGCAGCAAATCGCGGGCCGGCTTCATTGCCACTCACGGCGACCCGTTGAGCGACGGCGACAACACGCTGGCGGGCCTGGACTACCGCTACCGCGACAGCCGTGTCGCCGGCGACCAGGTGCTTGTGGCCAGGGCCTGGGCCCAGAAAAGCTGGACCGACCCAGCGACCGGCGAACCACCTGTCGGCGACAAGGAACTGGCCTGGGGCGTATCGGTTGATTGGCCCAACGATCGCTGGAACGCCGGGGCATCGGTTGCCGAACTGCAGGAAGACTTCCTGCCCGCGCTGGGTTTCGTCAACCGCACCGGCATTCGCGACTACCGGGCAAACCTCAGGTTTCGACACCGCCCTGGCAGCGGACCTGTTCGCCACGTCGACAGTGGATTCACGGCACGAACGGTGACCGACACCGGCGATAGGCTGGAAAGCGTACAAGTAGACGTTGACTATCTCGTCCTCAGCAACCAGGCCGGCGACAGGCTCAGCTTCGCGTGGTCGTTCCTGGAAGAGGACACCAGCGAGGACTTCGAAATAGTCGCGGGCACCATCATCCCGCCCGGTGACTACCGCTACCAGCGGCCGGCGGTACGCCTCGACACCAGCCCAACGCGACCGGTGGCGGGCAAGCTTCACGTCAAGTGGGGTGAGTTCTATTCAGGGAACATGGTCAACACCGCAGCCGTGCTGGAATTGCGCCCCTCGCCGCATTTCTTCCTGTCCTGGGAACACCAGTACATAGACGCGCAGCTTCCCGAGGGCGACTTCAGCATCCACCTGTCACGACTCGGTTTCGACGTGAACCCGTCTACGCGGGTGAGTTGGCGCAACCTCGTTCAGTGGGACAACCAGGGCGACCAGCCGACGCTTAACAGCCGGTTGCTCTGGATACCCGAACCCGGGCGAGAGCTTTCGTTGGTGGCCAACCAGGCCTGGGACAAGTCGGGCAGTTCGTTCACAACAACGACAGCCGACTACACGCTTCGCCTGTCGTGGACCCAGCGTTACTGATCCCGCCGGAGCAGCTCCCAAGTAAAACCGGTATTGACCCGCCACCTCCAATCACCCGCCCGTGAAGAGCCGGGCCTTGCCATTTGCCCGGGAAAATCCAATATCTTGTACCGTCGCCGGCACACGCTGACGTAACCCCATGTCATCGACAAAGAAAAAAAACGCCCGGCCGGTGCCGGCCATGAAACCGCCCCGGCGGCCGGGGATGCACAAACACTGCCTGGCACGCGCGAATGCTCGATGACCGACCAGCACGAGTTCGCCTCGCTGCCGGGCGACCGGGGATCACCCGGCTGAACGATCGTGCCCGCGCTAGCCGATATGGAAAATAATCCCGCGGGCGTGGTCGGCTGAAACATGGTTACACGCACGATCCGTTGGCTGCTCTTCTGCGTTTTCGTTCTTACCGTCCCGCTGCCAATGCTGGGGCCCTGGGAGGTGCTGGCGCCAACGGCGCGCTACCTGCTGCTTGCCGTGGTAACCGCTGCCGTGATGGCGGTAGAAGGAGCGGCCGGGCCGGTGCCGCTTATCTTCACGCTGTTCGCCGGCCACGCGCTGCTGTACCTCTTGCTGTCGTGGTTGGCAGCCCGGCTGTGCACACGGCTGGTCAACCGCCTGCCCGCACACGCGCGTACGGGTGTTGTCGTGGCCGCCTGTGCCGCCCTGCTGCTGATCGCGCTGATGTTTGACCTTTACATCACCCCCTTCGGCGGCCTGCCCCACTCCAACCTGCTGGGCTTGCTGTCATGAAGCGCGTCGTCCTGGCGCTGTTATTGCCGGCACTGTTAATGCCGGCGCTGTTGCTGCCGACCCCACACGCGACGGCGAGCGAGGCTCCCTTCGAGCGCAGTGAGCAGCGCTCACCCTGCACCGACTACGATCCCCTTCGCCGCGCGTTCTTCGGCGACACGCACGTCCACACCGCCCTGTCGTTTGACGCCTGGGGCCAGGGAACCATGGCCGGACCGGGCGACGCCTACCGTTTTGCCAGGGGCGAAGCCCTCGGCATACAGCCTTACAGCAGCGACGGCCTCCCCTCGCGCAGCATACAACCCCGACGGCCGCTGGATTTTGCCATCGTCACAGACCACAGCGACCTGCTGGGCGAAACCCGTATCTGCGATGATCCATCGCAGGAAGGACACGACTCACTGGTGTGCCGGGTGGTGCGCAGGTTTCCCAAGCTGGGCTACATTCTTGTCAACGGCCACGTCTACAGCAGCGAGTTGCCCTCGCGTTACTCGTTCTGCGGTAGCGGCGGCGCAGTGTGCCTGCGGGCGGCGCTTGGTCCCTGGCAGGAAATCCAGCAGGCAGCCGAAGCCCACTACGACCGCAGTTCGGCCTGCGGCTTCACGACCTTCGTGGGCTACGAGTGGACCGGCATGCCGGGGGGCCGCAACATCCACCGTAATGTCATCTTCCGCAACGCCACCGCCCAGCGCTTTCCGACCACCTACATAGAAACACCCACCCAGGAGGGCCTGTGGCAGGCCCTGGACCAGGAATGCCTGCAGGCGGGCAACGGCTGCGACGTGCTGGCCATTCCCCACAACTCCAACGTGAGCGCGGGTTCGATGTTCACCGTCAGCAGCGCGGACGGTGAACCAATTTCGGCCGAGGACGCGGCCATGCGCGCGCGCCTGGAAACCCTGGTCGAGGTCACCCAGCACAAGGGCGACAGCGAATGCCGCCCTGGCGCCGAGGACGAGCTGTGCGCTTACGAAACCCTCCCCTACCCCCGCATGGCCGACATGGCCCACGTCAACAGTGAGCCCGGCCAGCTGCCGCCGCTCATGTACACACGCGAAGTGCTGGCCGAGGGACTGCTGCAGCAGGCGCGACTGGGCATCAACCCTTTCAAGTTTGGTCTTATAGGCTCAACCGACACCCACCTCGCCGCCCCCGGCTTGGTCGCCGAAGATAGCTTTATCGGGCACGCGGCGGGAACCGTTGATTCGCGCCTACAGGTGCCGGCCTTTCCCGACCGCGCCGAATTCAATCCCGGCGGGCTGGCCGTCCTCTGGGCTGAAGAAAACTCGCGCGACGCGCTGTTCGCCGCCATGCGCCGCCGCGAGGTCTACGGCACAAGCGGGCCGCGCATGACGGTGCGAATGTTTGCCGGCTGGGATTATCCCGACGACCTGTGCTCGGGCGACGACTTCGTTGAAAAAGGCTACGCCGGTGGCGTGCCCATGGGTGGCGATCTTCCCGCGGCCCGCGGCCCGGGCGCCCCGAAACTGGCGTTGTGGGCGCTTCGCGATCCCGCCGGCAAGCAGTCGCCCAGCCACCCGCTCGAACGGATACAGATCGTAAAGGGCTACCTCGACAATGGCCGCAGCGTGGAGAAAGTCTACGACGTGGCGGGCGAACCTGCTGACCCCGACGCTCTCGATCTTTCCACCTGCACTACCCGGGCGCGCGGTTCCGACCAGCTGTGCACGGTGTGGAGCGACCCCGACTTTGACCCCGACGCGCCGGCCTTCTACTACGCGCGCGTGCTCGAGGTACCGAGCTGCCGCTGGAACAGCTACCTGTGCAACCGAGCGGGTGTGGATTGCGACGACCCGGGTTCGGTGCCCGGTGAGTTGGCCACCTGCTGCGACACGGGCATCGCCCGCTCCATACGCGAGCGCGCGTGGACCTCGCCGGTGTGGTACACGCCCGCGGGGCAGCGCTGACCGACCATGGGTAGCGGCATGAACGCCTGGAGCTATCGCGCCGCTAACAGTGCCGCGGCCCCGGCGCTCACGCTGTCAGCGTAGTTCGTAGTCAGAGAAGTCCGGCTGCATGGTCCAGCGCCAGTAGTCCAGCAACAGCCACGGTGAGGTCGTGGTCACCCTGCCACGGCTGTTCTTGTACCAGCTGTTCATACCCGGGTGCGCCCATACCTTGCGCTCGTGTTCGGCGTCAAAGCGGGCCACGTAGTCGTCGTGTACCTCGCGCCTCACGTCCATGGTCGACAACCCTTTCTCGACCATCTCCCTGACACATCCCATGATGTAGCGTACCTGGCACTCGGAGTGAAAAATGATGCTGCCGGCGTGGGCCAGGTTGGTGCCAGGGCCGTAGAGGCAGAACATGTTCGGGAAACCCGGGACCGTGATGCCGAGATAAGCCGACGGGTCGTCACCCCAGGCCTCGGACAAGTGCACGCCGTCGCGACCGACTATATCCATTGGCCACAGGAAGCGATTGGCGTGAAAGCCCGTGGCGAACACTATTACGTCGAGTTCGTGCTGGCTGCCGTCCTCGCACTCGATGCCCGTGGCCGTAACCCGCTTTATGCCGTCGGTCACCAGGTCGACGTTGTCTTGCTTGAGGGCTGCAAACCAGCTGCCGTTGTCCTGCAACATGCGCTTACCGAAAGGAGGATAGTCGGGGATGACCTTGGCCAGGAGTTCCGGGTCCTCTCCAACCTGGCCGCGTATGTACTCGGTGAACACCTCGCGCAGCATGTCGTTGGACTCGCTCACCGAGCGTTCCGGGTGTTCCCACTCGGGGTCCACGACCAGCATCGGCATAAGTCCGTCCGATCCGGGCCAGAACAACAGGAAGCGGTACCAGCGACCGTAGAAAGGCACGTGCCTGAGCAACCACTTCTTGCCCTCGCTGGTCTCGCTATGATAGTCGGCGTTCCAGGTCATCCAGCAGGGTGATCGCTGAAAAACCTCCAGCTTACCCGCGACCCTGGCCAGTTCGGGGACCAGTTGAAGACTGCTCGCGCCGGTGCCTACCACGGCAACGCGCTTGCCCTCCAGCTCGACGTCGTGTTGCCAGCGGGCCGAGTGAAAGCCGAGGCCCTCGAAGTCTTCAAGGCCCGGCAGCTCCGGAATCCTGGGGCGGCTCAGCTGACCCACTGCGCTTACGATGACGGCTGCCTCCAGTTGCTCTTCGCCGCCGTCTGCCCCGCGCAAGCTCACCCGCCAGCGGCCGGTATCTTCGTCGAAGACCGCGCGGGTCACCTCGGTGCTGAACCGCACGTTCTCGCGCAGGCCATGGCGGTCGGTAAATTGCTCGAAGTAATCGAGCAATTCATCACGCTCGGCGAAGTAACGTGTCCACTCGCTGTTGGGCTCGAACGAGTAACAGTAAAAGTGGTTGGCTATGTCGACACGGCAGCCGGGATAGCTGTTCTCCAGCCAGGTGCCACCCACGGTGGCGTTCTTCTCGACCACCGTGAACGGGATACCGGCCTCCTGCAGCCTGTACGCGGTAAGCAAGCCCGACATGCCCGCGCCTATAACCAGCACGGGGAAGTTGCGCTTGGCCTCGTCGCTGACTGGCTGCGACCACTCCACGCGTCGCGGGTCGCCGCCGTCCAGGGCCAGCTCCTCGGTCATCATCGGCACGTAGTCCGCCGACACCTGCTCGCCCACCACCAGGTTCATCATCTCGTGAATGGTCTCCGTCGAAGGCGACGACGGCAGCGTACAACCCCTGTCACGATACGCTCGCAGGGCGTCGAGGGCGGCGGACCTGATGCGACTCTTGTCCTCGTCGCTCATAAAGCCCTGCAGTTCACCCATGATGACCTGCCCCGGCCTGGCCAGTCCCTCGAGCGCGTGCACGCCGCCCTCCAGGTGCACGATGGACATCAGGATGGCGGGAATACTGGCGCTGGCCAGCGCCTCGGCGATGAACTCGTCGCTCTCGGTGATGGGGTCCACCGGCTGTTGATGGATTCTATCGGCCATGGATGTCCGTCGTGTCGCCAGGCTTGCCCGCCGCTTCTATTCAGTCGGCCGCGGGCGCTGCTGTGCCTATTACCCCGCAGGCCACGCGCGCGCCGGCCGCGCCGGTGGGCTGGCTGGTAAGATCGTCGGCCCCGGCGTGAACAATTACTGCGCGCCCTACTATCGAATTGGCACCCGACAACGCGATGACGCTGTCCACGCGGTCGTAGGAAGCGTTACCTTCTGCATCGGCGCCGAGGTTGCCAAGGTCACCAACGTGCCGGCTCTCGGCCAGGGGACCGGCGTGGTCAACCGAGGCGGGATTGAAATGCCCCCCCGCCGACTTGCCGTCGCCCGAACTGCAATCGCCCCACTGGTGGATGTGAAAACCGTGTCCACCAGCGGTGAGGCCCGACAACTGGGCCTGCACCCTGACGCCGCCCTCTGCGGGCGTAAAGCTGACGCTGCCGGACGCGCTGTTGCCCTCGGTAGCCACGAGTGTGGCCAGCGCCGGGCCCTGCTGCGAAGCCGCCTGGTCGGCCGCCGCCAGCGACAGCAGCGGGGCTTCGACGCCCGGGGTCGCTGTAAAATCCAGTGTCGAAAATGCCGCCGCAAGCAGTACCACCGCTATCATCTTTGCTATATTCACCCTGTTCTCCTTCGTCGGCACTGAATGCAGGCCGGGCAGGCAGCTTGCCCCGCGCCTGCGCTAGCTGCAAGCTGTGGGGATAAAACCATGACCAACGACAGCAACAACACTGACCGCGCCGACTACACGGTGGCCGTCATAGGCTCGGGATTTGGCGGCATCGGCACGGCCATCAAGCTCAAGCAGGCAGGAATCAACTCCTTTGTCATGATCGAGCGGGCCCATGAACCGGGTGGCACCTGGCGGGACAATACTTACCCCGGCTGTGCCTGCGATGTGCCGGCCAACGCCTACTCGCTCTCCTCTGACCCCAACCCTGACTGGAAACACAAGTTTGCCCACGCCGACGAAATCCAGGCCTACCTGCTGCGCACCGTCGACAAGCACGGCCTCGGCGGACACCTGCGCCTTGAAACCGAGGTCAGCTCGGCGGTCTTTGATGACCAGCGCCAACAATGGGCGCTGCACCTGGATAACGGTGAACAGATCACTGCTCAGGTGGTGATCGCGGCCGTCGGCGGACTGGTCAACCCCGCGCCCCCCGACATCGAGGGCCTGGCCGACTTCGAGGGCCAGCTTTTTCACACCGCCCGCTGGAACCACGACTACGACCTCAGCGGCAAGCGCGTCGCGGTTATCGGCACCGGCGCAAGCGCGGTGCAGGTGATTCCGGCCATAGCCCCCTCTGTTGAACACATGAGCGTCTTTCAGCGCACGCCCGCGTGGGTGGTGCCCAAGGGTGACCTCGTGGTAAGCGAAACAACCAAGCAACGCTTCCGGCGTTATCCGTTCATGCAGAAAGCCGTGCGGTGGTTCACCTTCTGCTTCAGCGAAGCCATGGGGCCGATGATCGTGCTCGACTCACCGCGGCTGTCTGGTATAGCCGAACGCGCTTCGATCAGGCACCTCGAGCACTGCGTGTCCGACCCCGTACTCCGGGAAAAGCTCACCCCGCACTTTCAGTTCGGCTGCAAGCGCATGCTTATCTCCGATGATTTCTGGCCCTGCTTCGAACGCGGCAACGTCGAGCTGGTAACCGACAGCATCACCCGGATAACTGCCAAGGGGCTTGTTACCCGCGATGCCGACGGTAACGAGCAATCCCACCCCGTTGACGCCCTGCTGCTCGCCACCGGTTTTGAGACCGGGCTTTCGTCGGCACCGTTTCCCATCACCGGGCGCGCGGGCAAGACGCTGGCCGACACCTGGAAGAACGGCGCGGTTGCCTACAAGGGAATGGCGGTGTCGGGTTTCCCCAACTGGTTTACCATCATGGGTCCGAACACCGGCCCGGGCCACACCTCGGTGCTGGTCTTCACCGAGGCGCAGATCAGGTACATCGTGCAGGCCGTGCGCAGGATCGCCAGCGGGCGAGCGCGCAGCTTCGAGGTAAAACAGCAGGTGCAGGACCGCTACAACGAGCGCATACAGGGGCGCATGAAATACACGGCCTGGTCATCGGGCTGCAACAGCTGGTACCTGGGAGAAGACGGTAAGAACCGCGCCCTGTTTCCGGGCTTCGCCAGCGAGTACTACCTGCGCACGCGACGCTTCAAGCGCTCGGACTACACCGTCAGGTAGTCTGCCGCCCGGCGGGCAGCTGGCTCAGTAACGCTCGGCCTTGGAGATGATCTCGTTCATTATCTCGCGGGTGCCGCCGCCTATGGGGTATAGTCGTGCGTCGCGGTACAGGCGCTCGACCACGTACTCGCGCATGTAACCGTAGCCACCGTGGATCTGCACGGCCTGGTCACAGACAGCCGAGCACATGTCGGTGGTCACGTTCTTGGCCTTGGCGGCCAGCACGTTGGCGTCTTCGCCGCGCAGGTGGCGGGCGACAACTTCGCCGGTTATCGCGCGGCCGGCGGCTATGCGCGTGGTCATGTCGGCCAGCTTGTGGCGGGTGACCTGGAAGCCCGACAGTGCCTGCCCGAAGGCTTCTCGCTCCCGGGCATAAGACACCGACTCCCTGTAAGCCAACTCGGCTATGGCCACGCACTGGGCGGCCAGCCCTACCCTCTCGGAAACAAAATTGTGCATGATCGCGAGGAATCCCTCGTTCTCTACGCCGACCAGGTTTTCTACCGGTACCCGGCAATCGTCGAAACTGAGCTCGGCCGTGTCGCTGGCCCACCAGCCGGTCTTGCGCAACTTGCGCGACACGCTGAAGCCGGGCGTGCTCTTCTCTATGATGAGCAGCGAGATTCCACCGTGACGGTCTTCGCCCGTACGCACCGCGGTAGTGACGAAGTCGGCCCGGCAGCCCGACGTTATAAAAGTCTTCGAACCGTTGACCACGTAGCAATCGCCGTCGCGCACGGCCCGGGTACGAAGCGAGGCAACGTCGCTGCCACCGCCGGGCTCGGTAATGCCCAGCGCCGACACCATGCGTCCTTCGAGTACCGGCCTTACGAAGCGTTCCTTCTGCTCATCCGTGCCCAGGCGAATAATAGGAGGAATTGCGATGTTGTGACTCCACAGGCCCACCACCGTTCCTACCGACTTTCCCGCCAGCACCATTTCATCGCCCGCGACCGTGCCGTGCGACAGGTCTCCACCCAGCCCGCCGAGCTCCTCGGGGTAGCCCACGCCCATCAGCCCGGCCTCCGCCGCGCGCCGGTAGAGCTCTACGGGGAACTCTTCGGCCTCTTCCCATTCGTGGGCATTCGGCGCGATCTCGGTAGCGGCAAAACGCCTTATCTGCTCGCGTAGCTTGCTGTGTTCCTCGTTCTCGAAAAGGTATGTAGACACGTCGCTTGTTCTCCCGCGGGGTAATCCGCGCGTGGCCCCAGGGCCGGTACGCTCGCGCAGATTGCCCTTGTATGGCGGGTCAACGCAACTCTTCCACGGGCTGGAACGGCAAAAGCTGTTGGCAGTAGCCATCACCAACGCGTACTGTTGCCAGCGGTAGAGCGATCAAGGGACGCGCAGCCACGGGAGAAGCCACAGGATGACCGACGATATTTTCTCAAGCCAGGAGCACAATATTTTTCGCGACACGATGCGACGCTTCGTGGAGACCGAGCTGGCCCCACGCGCGCGCGAGTTCGACGAGATGGGCCAGGTGGACAAGAGCATTTACCCGAAGATGGGCGAGCTGGGTCTGCTCGGCCTGCGCTACGACCCCAGGTGGGGTGGCGCAGGCCTGGACTGGTCCTACTCGGCTATCTTTTACGAAGAACTCGCCCGCTGTGACAACGCGGGAGTCGGCATGGGCATCTCGGTACACACCGACATGGCCACCCCTTCGTTGCACCAGTTCGGCAGTGATGAACTCAAGGAGAAATACCTCGTCCCGTCGATCAAGGGAGAGATGCTGTCTGCCATCGGCGTCACAGAGCCCGACGCCGGTTCTGACGTGTCGGGCATCAAGACCCGGGCCGTGCGCGACGGCGACGACTGGGTAATAAACGGCTCGAAGACCTTCATCACCAACGCGGCCACGGCCGACTGGATCTGCCTGCTGACAGTGACCGACCCCGACGCGGGCTACGGCGGGTTTTCGCAGATCCTGGTGCCCACCGACCTGCCCGGTTACCGCTACGACCTCCTCGACAAGATAGGCAACCGCGGCTCGGACACCGGCCTGCTGTTTTTCGAGGACCTGCGCGTACCCGTGTCCAACACCATCGGTGACCCCGGGCGCGGATTCCAGCAACAAATGATGCAGTTCCAGGACGAGCGCCTGCTGGCCTGCGTATCGAGCTACGCGGGCGCGCTCAGGCTGTGGGAGATCACCCGCGAGTACGCCGAGAACCGGGTGCTGTTCGGCAAGCCCCTGTCAAAAATGCAGGTCTCGCAGTTCAAGTTCGTAGAAATGCTCACGCAGATAACCGCCGCGAAGGAGCTGACGCTGTCCTGCGTACGCAAGTGCATAGCCGGCGAAGACGCCACCAAGGAGATCAGCATGGCCAAGATCTTCTGCGGTCGCATGGGCCGCTCGGTGGCCGACGAGTGCATGCAACTGCACGGCGGCTTCGGCTACATGCGCGAGTCTGCCGCCGGCCGCGCCTTCGTGGATACCCGGCTCATAAGCATAGGCGGGGGGTCGGACGAAACCATGATCCACTACCTGGCAAAGATGCTGGGCTTCTAGGAGAACGACACGACATGGCGCAAAACGATAAGACCAGGCAAGACACGGTTCTCTACGAGCAGCGTGGACGAGCAGCCTGGATAACCCTCAACAACCCCGACAGCCGCAACGCGCTTTCGGCCGACATGGTCGAACAGCTGACGGCCGGTGTGAAGCGCGCCAACGCCGACGACGAGACGAGGGTCATCGTGCTCACGGGCGAGGGTACGGCGTTCTGCGCGGGAGCCGACCTCAAGAAGAGCGGCCGCATGGGCGAGACAGAAGGCAGCCGCAACCCCTTCATCGACCTGATGATGCACATACGCGACGGCGACAAGCCCGTGATCTGCGCGGTCAACGGCGCAGCCTTCGGCGGCGGGCTGGGGCTGGTGGCCGCCTGCGACATAACCCTGGCCGTGGACACGGCGCGTTTCAGCTTCAGCGAGGTGCGCATAGGCGTGATCCCAGCCATGATCTCAGTGGTGGTGCTCCCGAAACTGGGCGAGCACAACACCATGCGGCTTTTCCTGACCGGCGAACGCTTCGACGCCCCACGCGCGCTCGAGTACGGCCTGCTGCACCGGGTGGTAGCTGCCGATGAGTTGGAAAACGAAGTGCAGAAAGAAATCGACTCAGTGGCCAGGGGCGGACCGGTAGCGATACGCGAAGCCAAAAAACTCGTGCGCACCGTTGCCCGCCTCGACGAGGACGCGGCCTTTGCCTACGCCGAAGAGCGCATAGCCGAGCTCTTTGCCTCGCCCGAGGCAGCCGAGGGCATGGCGTCGTTTGCCGAGAAGCGCGACCCGGCCTGGGTTGCCGACAGCAACGACGACTGACCCTGGCCGACCAAGCAGGGGCTAGAGCCGGGACATCACCTTGTCGTCAAAAACGGCAAGGCCCTTTTCCAACGAACCGCTATCAAACCCGCGGGGCGCTATAACCGCGCGCGACACGCCCATATCCTGCAGACGCAGGGCCGTGTCGAGATCACAGTCTCCCATGCCCACGGTTATTTCTACTTCGCCGGCGTCGCGGCCCAGCTTATCGCACTCCTCCTTGAGCACGAGCATCAAGGGTTCGAGCTGCTCCGGACCACCGACGGCTGGAAAAAATCCGTCGCCATACCGAGCCGCCCGCTTGGCGGCTATGGGCGTGTGCCCACCTACTACCACCGGCACGCCCCCCGCCTGCACCGGCCCGGGGCTGGAGTGCATGGGGCCCCAGTTGAAAAACTTTCCGTCGAAGGCCTCGGCCTCCGCCTTCCACAGCGACCGGATGGCGGCCACTGCCTCGCGAGTGCGGGCCGCACGGTCGGCAAACGAGACCGCGATCGCGTCGAACTCTTCTTCGAGCCAACCGACTCCTATGCCGAGGATGGCACGTCCCCGCGACAGCACGTCCAGGGTGGCGATTTCCTTGGCCACGTAAAACGGATGGCGCTGCGGCAGTATAAGAACGCCGGTGGCCAGCTTGATCTTCTCGGTAACCGCGGCCGCGTAGACCAGCGGCAGTATCGGGTCGGGAATCGGCGACTCCTCGGGGCCGGGCATGCGCCCGTCGGTGCTGTAGGGGTAGGTTGACTTGTAGCCGGCCGGAACAACCACGTGCTCCACCGTCCACAGTGACTCCATGCCCGCGGCCTCGTTCAGGCGAGCAAAATCAGGCAGAAAATCAGGGGTCCCCATGGGCCCCACGTTGCTGAACATAACTCCGAACTTCATCTTTAAACTCCCCTTGTAGACGACTGTGCCACCACGCAACCGATCCCGCCTGGCAGCGAACAAGCGCCCTGTTAGCCCTTTCAAAGGCCCCAGGCAACGCGACGGGCAGCTGCTAGCTGGTCGGGCCAGCGCGGAAATACAAATCCCCCCACCTGCCCCCCCCGAAAAGGGTGCAGCTGCATTCTGACCTTCCCCCGAGAAAGTGGACACGCAATTCAGGCCGCTTACGCGGCGGTTACAGCAGCGGATTCAAACTCGGCTGGACTCATATAGCCGAGATAGGAATGCCGACGCCAACGGTTATAGAACACCTCGATATACTCGAAGATCGCCGAACGTGCCTGGGCCGACCAGTGCTCGGACGGAAGCTGCATGGGCGGGCCGTTTGCCTGCCCGTCGTTTCCCCTGTCGGGCTGCCGAGGGCCGACTATCCCCCGCAAGGCCAGGCTGCTCATGCGCGACAGCGTGTTCGATGCCAGGGATTCGCTTAGATGGACCTGGAAAGAAGGCGCGGCCACCGCGAGTAGCGACTTCGGGGATCCCCGGACCGGCAACGACTACTTCGCGCTTTGTCTGTACGACGAAGACTCCAACGTTCCCTACCTGGCCGGTGAGCAACTGGTGACAACGGGAACCCAGTGCGGCAGGAAGCCCTGCTGGAAGTACAAGCTGGGATCTTACCGTTACAAGGACCGGAGCGGAGAACTTTCCGACGGTATAGTAAAGATCAAGCTCTCGGCTGGTGCCGAGGGGAAGGCAGGCATCAAGGTATCGGGCAAGGGCGCTGCGCTCGCGCTGCCCGCATTGCCCTTGCTCGTGGACGAACGATTGACCGTGCAGTTCATCGCCGAGAACGGCAACTGCTGGGAGGCTCACTACGCGGCCGACGACGTAAAAAACCGCAACGGCAAACTAAGCGCGAGGTCTTCACCCGACTGAAGCCGTCACCCCGTCGCTCCCCCCCCGGGTAGCAGCCACCCCCGAATGGGACACGCGCGCCTACCCACCCGCGTGGGGACTGTGCAGTGCAGACCGCACAGCGTCCGCAACCGCAAAGCCACCCATGCTGGGGGCAGGGCAGCAAGAATTCCAACTTAACTGTTTACGCGCTCATAAAGCGGGGCATAAGCTGGACTCACTGTCATGGGGGTCATGTACCAGTCGCCTTCGCGTCGACAGCAAATCGGACGCGACGGCGAAGAGGATGACCGCCATGAAAATTACCACCGATCGCTTCACAGCCACCGTCGCCGCAGTTTCGCTGCTGCTTTGTTGTAACGCGTCGTCGGCCCTCGCCCAGTGCAGCCAGCCGGCGGCCAACGCCGGCCCCGTGGTTGCCGGTAACGGCTTTCCCCAGTATTTTGTTGATGCCAACGGCTTGGCACTCGAGCTGTGCCTCGACGTGGCCGACTGCATAGACCCGGCCGAGGATTCTTTTCTGCCCGATCCGCTGGCAGGCTTGTCTTTCCCCGGCAACTTTCCGGACGCGACCTTCTGGTGGTACGCCGACACACGTATCCCCCTGACCGGCGACGTGAACGGGCGTTTTATTGCCCACTTGATCGCCGGTTTTGACAACGAGACCGCCGTCGCCGGGGACCAGCTGAGCAGCGCCCGCATGCGCCTGACTTTCGCGGGCCTCCAACCGGGCGCCAGCTACACTGTATCCCACCCCTACGGTACCCAGACCATGGTGGCCGACGGCGGAGGCTCGATAGACGAGCTCGAACGCATCGACAGCCTCGTGGGTGGATCGACGCCCGCCGACTTCAGCATTGACGGCAGCAGCGTGGGGGCCTTCCTGGTGTTCAATGACCCCGACCCGGCCAAGGCGCCGCTGCCCGGCCACGTAGGCAATCCCGAGATAGCCCACCTGGTGACCGGCAGCCCCTGCGGACAGAACTACCTGCGCATCGAGGGGCCGGGATTGCCAGCCGGTGGCCTGCAGAGCGACGACTTTTTTGTGCTCGGCAAGCAGATCAACGTCTGCGGCAACGGCATCGCCGACACCGGCGAAGAATGCGACGACGGCAACACGGCCAACGCCGACTGCTGTTCTGATTCCTGCGTAATAGAAGACCCCACCCTGCTGTGCGATGACGCCAACGGCTGTACCGACGAAGTGTGCATACCCTCGAGCGGCTGCTTCAACGTCGATAACACCCTGCCCTGCGACGACAGCAGCGCCTGCACCACCACCGACACCTGCTCGGCCGGTGCCTGCGTGAGCGGGCCTCCGCTGGTCTGCGACGACGGCCAGTTCTGCACCGGCGTAGAAACCTGCGACCCGGCCTCCGGTTGCCAGGACGGCGTAGATCCCGACCCCAACGACGGCGTGGGCTGCACCAACGACAGCTGCGACGAGATAAACGACGTAATCGTCAATACGGTCAACAACGCGCTCTGCGACGACGGACTGTTCTGCACCGGCGTCGAGACCTGCAGTGCGACGCTCGACTGCCAGGACAACGCCGACCCCGACGCTGACGACGGCGTGGGCTGCACCGACGACAGCTGCGACGAGCTCAACGACGTAATCGTCAACGCCGTCAACGACGCTAACTGCGACGACGGACTGTTCTGCACCGGCGTCGAGACCTGCAGTGCGACGCTCGACTGCCAGGACGGCGTAGATCCCGACCCCAACGACGGCGTGGGCTGCACCGACGACAGCTGCGACGAGCTCAACGACGTAATCGTCAACGCCGTCAACGACGCTAACTGCGACGACGGACTGTTCTGCACCGGCGTCGAGACCTGCAGTGCGACGCTCGACTGCCAGGACAACGCCGACCCCGACCCCAACGACGGCGTGGCCTGCACTGTTGACACCTGTGACGAGGCGGTGGACGTACTGGTCAATACACCGGTCGATTCGGCTTGCGACGACAGCAACGTATGTACCGACAACGTTTGCGTGGTGGGCTCTGGCTGTGCGAACCCCGACAACACGGCCTCCTGCGAGGACGGCGACCCCACCACGTGGGAAGACCAGTGCGCGGGGGGGGCATGCGTGAGCGGTTTCTTCGCTTGCCCGATGTTTCCGCTCGACGGCTGCCACGCGCCATTCGTTGCCGGCAAGTCCGCCCTGTCCCTACGCGTGAGCGACGACGGCAGCAGGGACAGCCTGAAGTGGAAGTGGAAAAAGGGTGCGGCAACCTCGATAAGCGAGTTCGGCGATCCAGTAGACGGTGCCGACGGCTACGCGGTCTGCCTCTACGACGAGCTAGCAGATGTGCCCTACCTGGCTTCCGAGCAACTCGTGGATGCCGGCGGAACCTGTGCGGGCAAGGATTGCTGGAAGGGCACCGCTCGCCTGTTCAAGTTCAAGAACAAGACCGGGGATGGCTCTGACGGAATAACCAACCTGAAGATGAAGGAAGGAACCGACGGCAAGGCCTTCGTAGGCATCAAGGGCAAGGGCCCGGCGCTCGCCCTGCCCGCCTTGCCACTGCTGGTGGACAGTCAGCTGACCATGCAGCTGATAAGCGAGGCCACCGCTGGCTGCTGGGAAGCCGGTTACAGCGCTGGGAGCCTCAGCGTCGGCAACGGACGCCTGAAAGCCAAGTAATTACCCGCATACCAGGCCGCCCCCTCCAGCTGGCCGCTGTCCCCCCCCCCCGAGCGGGGGGACAGCAGCTTGACAAATAAGACATATCCTGCTTATATGTCTCACAACCGCTCGCCGCCCCGGACTGCCGCCGGGAGGCCCGTATGTTTGGAAAAATGCTACCCTCCGCCCTGCTGGGCGGACTCCTGCTTACGTTGGCGCTGCTGTACGCGGCAGGGCTGGCTTGCGCAGGCGGTACCCGCGTAGTGGCCAGCCTGGTGCCGGTCGTTACCACGCTCTCGGGGGGCACAGGCCATCCCACGATGGAACCAGGCCGGGTGATTCTCAAAAGCGGCGGAGCAAGCAAGGTAAAACTCCAGGGTGTGACCAATGCCCACGGCTCGCCGGTCACTACCGACAACTCACTACAACTGGTCGATGAGATGAGCGGCGACGAGTACATCGTCGTAGTCTCGGGCAGCTTTCCCGCCACCAGCACGGTCTACGAATTCAACATCCCCGTGGAGCTGAGAAACGGAAAAGGCAAGGCATCCGCGGATCGTTCTCCCCAGTACTGGCTGATCCCCGACATGGCCCACCGCGCGGCCGAATTTCACCTGATCGATGTCTACGAACCCCCCGCGCCCGAAGACGCACCGAACTGCCGGTCGGTAGTAGACGCTGGTGGCACCGTTATCGACGGCGCGCCAAATCCCTGTCGAAGCGGAAGACGACTGGCCAGTGTGGGCCTGCTTATCCCCTGACAATCGCGGGAACAGCGGAAGCGGTCAGCTCAGTTGAACATCCTTGGCCAACTTATGGCCGAGGATGTCGACGGCTTGCTCTACCATCTCATCCACGATTTCAGCCGCCGGTTTTATATCGTCGATGAGACCGCAGACCTGGCCGGCGAACGGACCAATATATTCCTGCCTGCCAGCGGCGTTGAACATGTCTACGAGCGCCGAAGCCAACAGCACCTGCACCGGAAAGGGCAAGGGCTCGAGGCCTGATTTTTCCCACAGGTCGTGGACGCCATTGTAGGTGGCCCGCGAGGTCTTGCCGGTGTAGAAATAGCCACGCCGCGTCTGCTCGTCGCCCGCGTCGACTATGGCCTGCTTCTGGTTCGCCAGCGCGCCACCCTCGGTGGACGCGAGAAATCGAGTGCCCACCCAGACCCCGACGCAACCCATGGCCAGCGCAGCCGCCAGCCCGCGGCCGTCGCCCACCCCGCCCGCAGCCAACACCGGCGTTGGTGCCGCAGCGTCGATGGCCTGTGGCCACAAGGCAAAAGAACCCACTCGCCCGGTATGCCCGCCGCCCTCGTGGCCCTGGGCCACCACCAGGTCGGCGCCCGAGGCGGCTATGCGACCGGCGTTCTTAGCGTTGCCCGAGATACCGAGCACCTTCATGCCGGCTGCGTGGGCGTCCTCGACCATGAAGCCCGGGTCACCGAGGCCCGAACAGAACAGCGGCACGTTTTCCTCGATGCACACGGCAATGGCCGCGCGCGGACGCGAAACCGTTGTGTTGCCGGTCATCGTGGTGTCGGTATCGGGAAGATCGAAGTCATCCTTTATCTTCATCAACCAGGCGTAGTGAGCCTCGGGCAGGGCCTTGGCCACCTCGCTCAGTGGCCGCTGGTCTTCCTCGGTTTCGGGCCTGTCACCGGCGCTCACGATCTGCCCGGGCAGGAGCAGGTCGACGCCGAACGGCCGGTCGGTGAGCTTGTGGATTTCGCGTATGGCCTGGCGCAAGGCGTCTACCGAAAAGCCAGCGCCGCCCAGCACACCAAGGCCGCCCGCCTCGGACACGGCCACCACCAGTTCTACGGGCGCGCCCGTGCATTCACCGATCAGACTCGGACCCATGCCGGCGCTCAGTATCGGGTAGTCGATGCCCAGCATGTCGCAGAGCCGTGTTCGCAATACTTTCTTCACGTAATGTCTCCAGGCCCCGGGCTGCCTTGACTACTCGGTGAGAGGGGAAAGGCGCGAATCTCGACCAGCGCGCCGGCAAAGGCCAGTGCCGAGATCCCGATGGCGGTCCACGCGGGGTAAGGCTCGGCCACGAAGCGATCCTTGACCGCGGGCGCAAAGTGATAACCGTCGTAGTGTGACTGCATGGAAGCCGGGATTACCCTATCGCTCATATTGATATCCTCGAAGGGCCGGCGCCAGGGCCGACAGGAGAAACTAGCCGCGCTCGGCGGTTATGCCAATAGCGCTTTGGGCTGGCCAGGAACTTGCCCGGCCCTGCAACTGGGTCTCTAGACCTGGCCCCGAGCCTCAAACGGCAGGGTCTTGAAGCGGCGCACGTAGTTGCCCTCGGCGTAACGGCCAGCGTCCGCGTCAACGCTGAAGTCAGGGCAACGCGCGAGTAGTTCGCCCAGGGCGACCCTGCCCATGAGCCTGGCCGCAGCAGCACCGATGCAGTGATGCTGACCGTAACCCAGCGCCAGGTGACGGGCGACGCTTCGACAGGGGTCGCAGTGGTCGGCGTCGTCGCCGAACTCGCGCTCATCTCTATTTGCCGAGGCGTAGAGCAACATCACCTTCCTGCCCTCCGGTATCGTACGTCCACACAGCTGCACGTCGCGGGTAGTCGTGCGAGCCAGGCCCTGCACCGGGCTGGTCAAGCGCAGGAACTCCTCTACCGCCGCCGGCAGGCCCGAGGGGTCGGCCGCCAGCGTCCGCCGCTGCTCAGGGCTGGCGGTGAGCAGTTCGGCGGCACCCGCCATCAGGCCCGTGCTGGTGTCGTTGCCGCCGGCCACCATCGTGAAGCCAAAGCCCAGCACGACCGCCATCGACAATGGCTCGCCGTTGACCTCGGCCGTGACCAGGGCAGAGAACAGGTCGTCGCCCGGGTCAGCGCGGCGTCGCTCGATCAGCTCGCTGAAGAGCTGGAACATTTCGCCCACCGCGTCCCTCGCCCGGTCTATCTCGCCCTCGGCGTTGGCCGCCACTATGGCCTCGGACCAATCGTCGAAGCGTTCGCGCACCGACTCGGGGACCCCGAGAAAATGACCCACGACCCGGCTGGGAATGGGCTTGAACAGCTCGGCAACGATGTCGCCACTGCCCATCTCGCGAAGTTTTTCGATGCGCTCCACGGCCAGGTCACGCACCAGTTCTTCGATGGCCCTCACCCTGGCCGGGGTGAACTGTTTTACGCCGAGCTTGCGCACCACGTTGTGGGCAGGCGGATCCATCATCACGATGGGGGCCTCAAGGCCCAGCTCTTCCATCTCGCTGTAGTCGACAGTCAGGCCGCTGGCCGAAGAGAAAGTGGTCGCGTCTGTAACCGCAGCGAACACTTCGGCAAAACGCGAAAGAACCCAGTAGTCGCCTTCCTCAACCAAATGCACCGGGTCGTGGTCTCGCAGCGCGCGGTACATGGGGAAGGGATTCCGCCAGCCCTCACCACTGCGAAGCTCGAATCGCGCCGCCTGCTGTCCTGGAGAACTGGTCCGCTGGTCCATGCCCTGTTCCTCCCTCGCCCTGCCTTCCAGCACATACTGCAGGAGCAGGACAGCGACAAGGCCCCACGGCAAGGGCTTTCTATCAACCATCGTTGTGGGCTATAAGATGCGGCTGCCCGCCCCGACGGCGGGACTCCTGGAGGAAACGAACACATGCACGGTGGCAAACTGGTAGCGAAGGCCCTTAAACAGGCGGGGGTCGAAGTGGTCTTCACTCTTTCCGGTGGACACGTGATGGCGATCTACGATGGTTGCCTCGACGAGGGAATAAAAGTCGTCGACGTGAGACACGAGCAGGCCGCCGTACACGCGGCCGACGCCTGGGCGCGGCTGAATCCCGGCAAGGTGGGCGTCGCCATACTCACCGCCGGCCCCGGTGCCACCGACGGCGTGACCGGGCTGGCCAACGCCTGGCGGGCCAACTCACCCATACTCGTTTTCGGGGGGCAGGGACCGCTGGCCAACCTGCGCAAGGGCTCGCTGCAGGAAATGGATCACATCTCGGTCATGCGACCTATAAGCAAGTGGGCCGAGGCCTGCTACGCCACCGACCGCCTGGGTGAATACGTGGAAGAAGCCATACGCCACGCGTTGTCGGGCAACCCGGGGCCGGCTTACATTGAAATCCCCATGGACGTACTGGGCGGACCGGTGGACCTCGACACGGCCTACTGCCCCGCCCCGCTGCCCACGCCGCAGGTCAGGCCGGCCCGCGAGTCGGTGCGCGAGGCCGTAACGATGCTGGCGGCTTCAAAGCAGCCCATGATAATGGTCGGCACTGGCGTCAAGTGGTCCAACGGCCGCGAGTCGCTGGGCCGCTTTCTCGATGCCGTTAAGATGCCTGCCTTCTGCAACGGCATGGGTCGCGGGCAGGTCGACCACGACTCGCCGTGGTTCTTCAACCGCACTCGTCGCGACTACCTCGAGCAAACCGACTGCGTGGTCCTGGCGGGTTCGCTGCTGGACTTCCGCATGCGCTTCGGTGCCTCGATCCCGGCGACGACAAAAATCATACAACTCGATCTCGACGCCGTGCAGATCGGCCAGAACCGCAGGGCCGACATAGGCCTTGTGGGCAACCTTGGGCTTACCCTGCAGACCATGCTCGAGGTCATGCAGGAAGACGATGTCAGCATGGACTGGTCAGGCGTCGTGGAGACCTGGCGAGCGAAAGAGGACGAGGCCGAAGAAACCATGCGCACACGGCTCAACTCCGACGAGGTACCGATCGACCCGCAACGCTTGTGCCGCGAGATAGCCGACTTCGTGGACGACGACACCATAGTGATCGGCGACGGCGGCGACATAGTGGCCCAGGCGGCCAAGGTCATAAAAGTGCCCAAGAACGGAGCGTGGATGGACCCGGGCCCGCTGGGTACGCTGGGCGTGGGCATGCCGTTTGCGCTGGCCGCGCAGCTGGCCCACCCCGACAAGCGCGTACTCATCGTCTACGGCGATGGAAGTTTCGGGCTGAACGGTTTCGAGTTCGATACAGCGGTGCGATTTGGCCTCCCCATCGTTGGCATCATAGGCAACGACCAGGCCTGGGGGCAGATGCTCAGGCCCCAGGCCGGCCTGTTCGGCGAGGACCGGCTGGTGGCCACCGAGCTGGCGGCCACCCGTTACGACAAGGTCGTCGAGGCCCTGGGCGGCCACGGCGAGCTGGTGACCGAAGCTGACCAGATCCGACCCGCCCTTGAGCGGGCCTATGCCAGCGGTAAGCCAGCTTGCGTGAATGTCATGATGCGACAGGACCGCGAGTTCTCTGGCGGCATCTACGTCTGACCGGCTGGCGGGGCTCAGGCCGCGTGGCCGCGTTCGGCCTCGACCAGGGATTCGGTCGCGACCGAATCCTCAGGGTATCCTGCCGCCTCGCGCCTCTTTTCGCGGTGCCAGTGCATGGCCAGCGCGGCCGGCAGTACGGTCAGCGCACCCAGGCAGGACAACGCCATGTTGGCCGCTATCAAGCGACCGAACTCCGCGTTGCTCGGCGACGATGAGAACGCCAGCACCATGAAGCCCATGACGACCACCGCTCCGTTGAAGACAATCGCGCGCCCGGTGCTGTGCATGGCTTCGATGGTGGCCGCCCTCACGTCGGCCGCGCGCGCCACCAGGGCTCGGAAGCGCGACATGAGATGAATCGAGTAGTCTATGCCTATGCCCAGGGCGATAGCCGTTATCATGGCCTTCTCCGGACCCAGTGGCACCCCGGCCGCGCCCATGACGCCAAAATTAACCACGGCAGTAAAGGTCGACGGCATCATGCAGATGATCGCGTCGGCCACCGAGCGAAAGAGCACGGCCATGGCCAGGAAAATGAGCACCCCGGCGACGCTCACCGACCAGACCTGGCTGTAGAATACGTTGTCCATGACGATCTTGAGCATGCTGGCCGAGCCCGTCACGTTGGCCTGCTCCACCAGCGGACGCACGTGCTCGTCGAGCAGCGCCTCGGCCTCGCGGTGTACGTCGTGGATCACCGCCAGGCTGTCGGTGCGAAGCAGCACCGTGGCGTTGGCGCGCCGGTAGTTGTAGTCCACCATCTCGTCGAATTCGTCGGGGCTGGCCGACATGGTGTAGAGCAACAGGTACTGCGCTATCAGTTCACGGGTATCGGGCACGCGCAGCTCGCCGGGCCGGTCCTCGTTCATGGCCTGGTTCATGCGCTTGACGTACTCAACCAGTGAACGGGTGTCGCCCACGTACTCCTTCTCGGCGAGCCGGGTAAGCACGGTGTCGATGGCGAGCATGACCTCGGGCTCCTTCACCCCACCGTCTACGCCGCTGTCTACGAGCAGGTGCAGCGGCACGGTGCCCCCGTGGCGCTTGCGCAGTATGCGCTCGGCCTCCAGCACCGGGGTGCCCTCCTTGAGACTCTCCACCCACGAATAGTCGATACGCAGCGTTGAAGCGCCGGCGACCCCGAGCAGCACCACGACCACAAAACCCCGGACGACCCCCAGGCGATGTGTCTCGAGCCAGCCACCCAGCCGGCCCAGCGTGCGAGGCAGCAAAACCTCGTTGGAACGTGACACCGAGGTAGAGGGCAGGCGCAGCCAGCTGAGCAAGGCGGGCAACAGGGTCAGCGAGCAGGCCATGGCGACCAGTACGCCCAGGGCCACCGAAAATCCGAACACCCGGTAAACGGTCATGTTGCCGGCGATCAAGCCACCGAAACCGGCTGCCGTTGTGACCGAGGTGAGCACCACCGGCCGCCACATCTCTTTCATGGTGCGTACTACAATGGATTTGTTCTCACCCCCGTCACTGGAGTGATGCACGTAGCGGTCGAGTATGTGTATGCCGTCGGCACAGCCTATGGCCATGAGCAAGGGTGGCACCATGGTGCCGGCGATATATATGGGCAGGTCAAACATGGCTTGCACGCCAAAAGCCCAGGTCACCGATACGGCTACCACGAGCAGGGGTAGCAGCACGCCGCGCACGGTCAGCATGGCGAGCGCAACGCCGATAAGAAGCAGCGGCAGCGGATCAAACTGGCCCTGTTGCACCCACTGCCAGGTACCCACCAGCACACAGCCCATGGTTATCCTCAGGGCGAGGCGCGGCATCGAGATAGTTCGGAAGCAGAAGAACAACACCACGAGCACCGCCAGCAACGCAAGCGGAACGAGTCTTGCCAGGTCCTGCGACATCTGCCGGCCGTAAGTGTGCTCGATGACTACCGTACCCGCCGGTAGCAGGCGGGCACCGGGGATACGGGTGTCGGCAAGAATCTCTTCGACCTGCTCCCAGACCTCCAGTGGATCGGTACCGTGGCCGTGGAAAGACTTGACCAGTATCATCGCCACCGCGCCATCGCGCGAAACCAGCCGGTCGAGAAGGACGGGGTTGCGAAACACGCGCTCGCGCAGACGGTCGACCTCGGCCTGGGTCGAAGGTGCTTGCTCGAACAGGGGTTCGACCTCCAGCCCCGCCTCTGTTCCCTCGATCACGTCGACCGTAGAGATGCTCGTGACCGCGCCCTCCTCTACCGAGGGCAGCGCCTGCAGCCTGTCGGTGAGACGCGCTATCGCGCCGATTATGCCCGGGGTAAAAACCCCTCGCTCTCCGTCGGCTTCCAGCGCGACCAGGATGTTGCGGCCCAGCCCGAAGTCATCCTCGGCCTGTTGCCAGAAAGTACGCACCGGGTGATCATCGGGCACGTAGGCCTCGGTGTCGGGCTCAAGGCGCAGACCGGGTAGCTGCAAGGCCAGGAACAGTGTTGCCCCGGCCCATGCCAGGACAATGACTAAGCGATAGCGGATTACCTTCTCAAACATGCCGTTTTTCCTTCTGCGGCGGCATGACGCGCTGCGAACCCTCTCCGCACGCGCCTTTACGTGAACATGGTCGGCTATTGACAGGGCATTGTCAAAGGGATTGAATCGATATTCACAAATGAAGAGTCATTCAGCAAGCGTAGCGACGGCCGTCAGCCGTGTGCAGAAACGACGGGATGACGCCCGTCAGAGGGTGCTGGAGTCGGCCACTTCCCTGTTTGCAGAGAACGGTTTCGCCGAAACATCCATAGCCTCGATAGCCCGTGAGGCCGACGTATCGGTAGGCGGCTTCTACAACCTGTTCGACAGCAAGGAAGCCCTGTACCGCGAAATGGTGATCAACCGCACGCAGGAATTCTACGAGAGCCTCAGGCAGGCACGCAACTCCGGCGGCAACCCGGTCGAGCGCCTGCAAAAGGTGATGGTCGAAAAACTCGTCCTCTTCCAACAGGAAGCCGACGCCATCCACGTGCACTTGAGCGTCAACCCGGGCGCACGCATGTCGTTGATCTCGAGTTTTCCCGAACAGGCTCGGCTTACTTTCGAACGGGGCATGTCCGAAACCGCGGCCGTCATCAACGAAGGGATACGCGACGGCCTGTTCGCGCCCCAGGACGCGCTTCGCGCTGCGGCGGCCATAGATGCGGTGAGCACCGCCCTCTACCTCGCCCACCTCGAGGATCCCGCTGCCAACAACGCCGCCCGGGTATTGGCCGACGTCCAGCGCTACACGGGGGCCATGCTCAGGTCCGAAACTTCGCCGGGGGAATCACCAGGCCACAGCAGAAACAGGGAGACAGCAGGATGAGAACGACACGGATGTCAACGAGAACGTTGGGAGTACTTGCAATATCGGCGATAGCGGCCTCCTTTTTTGCCGCGATACCCGCCCACGCGGCCGAAATGACGGCCAAAGAAACAGCCAAGGCTTCAGACGATGCCAGGCGTTCAAAAACCGAGCACCAGGTCATGACGATGACGCTCACCAACAAGCGCGGCCAGTCTCGCGTGCGCACTATCGAGGGCTGGTCAAAGGAGCTGAGTGACGTCGAGGAGCACCGTTTTTCGCGATTCCTCAAGCCCTCGGACGTGCGCAACACCACCCTGCTGAGCTACGACTACAACGACGAACGCGACGATGACACCTGGCTGTACCTGCCCGCCCTCAAAAAAATAAAGCGCATCCTGTCGTCAAACAAGAAAGACTATTTCATGGGCTCGGACTTCACCTACGAGGACATGGAAAACATCGACATCGTAAACTGGAACTACAGCTTCGCGGAGCCGGAGACCTTTGCCGGCGAGCCCTGCTGGGTAGTGGAGGCGGTGCCCGCCAATGAAAAGGAAGCCGGTGAGACCAGTTACTCAAAGACTGTCAGTTGGATAGCCAAGAGCGACATGCTCAGCCGCAAGGGCGAGTACTGGGACAAAAAGGGGCGCTTGGCCAAGCGCCTGCTGATAGAAGACATTCACCCCACCTCTGACAGTGACCCCCGCCCGCGCGGACACCGCATGATCATGAGCAACCTGATCACCGGGCACAACACCATACTCGAAATGAACACGCTGGAGCTCGACGTCGAGGTCAAGCCGGGGCTGTTCAGCCAGAGGAGTCTCAGGCAGTGAAACGGCGACCCACAGTTGCCGGTCTATTGGCCCGGGCCGCGTTGCTGGTGGCGTCCTGTACACTGGCCCTGCCGCTGACCGCGACAACCGCCGGCGCCTCCCCGGTGGTAACCGGTGTAAAATCGTCTACCAGTGCGACTCGAACCCGGGTGGTATTAGACCTTAACGGCCCGGTTTCCTTTAAATGGGGGCAACTGCGCGCCGACCCCTCGCTGGGCCGACCCTCGAGGGTCTGGGTAGACCTGTACGGGATAACAAACGGCGGTGGCATCGAGACTGCCTTGGTATCCAACGACACCCGCGTGCTCAGGATGAGGGCTTCGCAGAATCGACCCGACAAGGCTCGAATTGTTTTTGATCTCAGGGCCCCCGTGCGCCCGACTATTTTTACCCTGCCTCCCGACGGCGACAGGCCCGACCGATTGGTGGTAGACCTGCTCGACGGCGCGGTGGTGATACGGGAAAAAGCTGTCCCCTCGCCGCCCCCCACGGAAACAACCATCGTCGAGGACCCCGCTACCGCCCGGCAGGTGCGACAGCGTGCGGCGGTCATTGCAGACATGGAGGCCGTGCTCGAGCAGGCCTCCACGAGCGCGACACCCGGCGCTTTCGGCAAACAGCTGCCCACAGCCAGCAGCATCGAGGCCGCCCCCTCCCGGGCCACCCCGGCGCCAACACCCGCGACAAAAAAGAAAATTTCCCCCATCGACCTGGACTTCAGCACCCTCGGCTACTTGCAGGACTCGGTGGCCCCCAGCCTCGATGACCCCGACGAGCTCTTGTTCCACCGGCAAACGCTGCACATGGAACTCGAAGGTTACACCGGCGGCGGCCACATGCTGCGGCTGGCGGCTGACGTCTACCGTGACGACGCCTCCTTCCAGGACGACTCGACGGTAAAATCGCGCCTGCGCGAGGCTTACCTCAGGCTGCGCTTTGACAAGGTAGACCTTCGCCTGGGTCGCCAGCAGATCGCCTGGGGAGAAGCCGACGGTGCGATAGTGTCGGACCAGGTTTCGCCCTTTGACCTGACCAACTTCATCGTCCCCGAGTTCGACGAGATAAGGCTGGGCGTGGATGGAGTGACCCTGGACTACTACTTCGATGATGGCAGCGACCTGCAGCTGCTGTGGCTCGGGCGTTTCACCAGCCCTGACTTCCCCGACCTTGCCTCGCCCTGGTCCTTCGTGGACCCCGGCGCGCTGGGAGGGCTGACGCTGTTACCGGCCGAGAAGCCGGCCGCGAGCTTCGCGAACTCTGAGTTCGGCCTGCGCTACAGCCGTCACCCACTGGCGGCCGACTGGTCGATCGGCTACCTCAGGAGCTGGGACGACCGCCCTTCGCTGGCAATCGACCCTCTATCGGGCACTGCTACCCCGCGCCACGAACAGTTTGACCTGCTGACCTTCAACGTGGTGCACCCGAGAGGAAATCTCCTCTACCGGCTGGACGCGGCCTTCGAAAATAACAGGATGTTATCGGTCTCACCGCTGGCAGCACCCGAAACAGCCTCCCTGGGTTTCCGCACCCGCCAGGACGTGGCCCGCGTGCTGTTGGCGCTCGACACCAAGCCTGACTTCGAGTGGTGGGAACAGGCCGATGCGAGCCTGCAGCTGGTGCATGAACAGGTCATCGACCCTCACTCCGCGCTGCTCGGCCCGCGAGAAACCGACCACGTGGGACTGCGCCTTTCGGGAGCCTGGATGGCCGAAACGATCAAGCCATGGCTGTTCACGATGGTCAATGTCAGGGGCAACGACGCCTGGCTGCAGGCCAAGGTTGATTACCAACCCTTGGACAACTGGAAGTTCTCGGCCGAGTACGACGCGTTCTTCGGCCATGCCTACAACCCGATGGCACGCACTGGTGGAACCTTCGGCCGCTTTGATCGCAACGACATGCTGCTGTTCACCGTGCGGCGCAGTTTCTGAGAAACCGTTTTCCGGTAGAGGAAAAAACTACTGTATCACCGCTTAACAAACCTCGTCGTCTCGCACCCCCTGCCAATCCTGCTGGCCACCTTGCTGCTGACCGGCTGGTTCGCCTGGCAGTTGCCATCGATCAGAACCGACAGCGACGCGCGTTCCTACCTGGGCAAGGACGACCCGGTCGGCCAAGCGCTTGACCGCATGGAAGATATCTTCGGCGAGCAGGACCTGTTCATGATCCTGGTCCTTCGCCGTGACCACCGCGACGGCATCTACAATCCATCCACGCTGGCTCTCATCCGCGAAATCGGCGAGTGGCTCGAGCAGCAGGACGAGTTCGAAACCTCCTTGCCCTCGGACCTCAGGTCGCTGGCCACCGTAAACAACATCGTCGGCAGTGACAGCGGTTTGCTCGTGCTCCCCTTCATGGACGAGATCCCCGCCAACCGGGACCAGTCGCTGGCACTTCGCCGGGTGCTCGACGCCGACCCGGTTTACAGCGGGTCGTTGGTATCTGCCGATGGCAAGGGTGCCACCATAATGGTCAGGCGGTCGGCGGCAGGAAGCCTTAACCGACAGGGCGCCTCCAGGAAACTGGAAGCCTACGTCAACAAGTTGTCTTCCGACGGCCGCCCCGAGACCTTCCACCTCGCGGGGCGACCAATCATTGAAGGCATCTTCGATGAAAACATGCGCAGCGACACGCGCAACATGCTGCCCGCGGTGGTAGGCCTGGTCGGCATAATGCTGTGGCTGACATTTCGCAGCGTACGCGGGGTGCTGCTGCCGTTTGCAGTCATACTGGGAACCGAGCTGTGGACCATGGGCGCGCTGGCGGCATTAGACCACCCCATCTACCCGATCACGACCATCCTGCCGGTGATCCTGGTGCCCATAGCGGTGGCCGATTCCATCCATCTTCTCAGCCGCTACTACGATGCCCAGGTCGAGAACCCGTCGCTCGACCGAGAGGCCGTCGTCCGCCTGACCATGCAGGAAATGGCTTCCCCTGTACTGCTGACATCGATCACCACGGCGGTTGGCTTCAGCGCCATGTCGGTCTCGAGGCTGGTACCCGTTTTTGAGTTCGGCCTGGCAGCGGCCAGCGGAATAATGGTAGCGCTGTTGCTCACGCTGGTACTGATGCCTGCAGTGCTGATGCTGTTGCCACTGCAGCCCGGCCGTGGCCGCTCGCGAAACAGCTTGCTCGACCGCAGGTCGTGGCTGGTGCGGCAGCTCACCGGGTCGGCCGTGCTCGTGAACCGCAACCCCTGGGTCACGCTTGCGCTGTTCGCCCTGTTGTCGAGCGTGGGCGTGTTCGGCATCCGACTGGTCACGGCCGACAGCTCCATGGTCAGCCAGTTTCCACCCGGCCACAGGGTAAGAGCCGCCAGCGATGTAGCCGACCTCTACTTTGCCGGTGGAACAACCACCGACATACTGATCGATAGCGGTAGCGAAGGGGGAATGAAGGACCCTGCCCTGCTCAAGGCCATGGCCTCGGTACAGGATGGGCTCGAGGAAATGGAGCTGGTGGGAGACAGCTTTTCGCTGGCCGACCTCGTGGCGCGAATGCACGCCGTCATGAACGGCCTGCCCAACGGTAGCCGGGAGATGCCGGCAGACAGCGAGCTCGTGGCCCAGTACCTTCTCTTGTACTCGATGTCGGGCAGCCCCGGAGACACCGAAGCCCGGGTAGCCTACGACTACCGCTACGCCCGCCTGCGAACCTTCCTGCGCGACCCGGGCACTACGGCGGCCCGGCAGGTGCTCGAGCGCAGCAACGAGCTGGTGTCGCTTCACTTTGCTGACCTGCCCGACGCCAGCGCCGTGGCGGCCGGTGGAGCACAGTTTACCACCACGCTGGAAGAAGCCATTATCTCGGGCCAGTTCATGACCGCATCTATCTGCCTGCCGGTGCTGGTCGCGATCGGTTTCCTCGTGTTCAGGAGCCTTGTGATGGCGCTGCTGCTGGTGGCACCGGTGGCCTTCGCCGTCCTGCTCACCTACGGCGCGCTCGGCATTGCCGGCATCCCCACCGACTTCGGCATTGCCGTGCTGAGCGGGATCACACTGGGGATCGGCGTCGATTTCTCGGTGCACTACCTGCATCGCTACCGCGAGTTGCGAAACCGCGGCATGGAGCACGAAGGCGCCAGCGTTCTCACCGCCGCCACGGCCGGTCGCGCGCTGTTTTTCAACGCGGTGGTGCTGGTCGGAGGCTTCCTCGTCCTGCTGGGAGCTCGCTTCTACCCGCAGGTAAAACTCGGCTTGTTGGTGACGACGACCATGGTGATCTGCTACGTCTACACCCTTTATCTCTTCCCGGCAGCGCTGGGGCTTTTTGCGGCCGAGCGATCGCAAGCCGGGAAAGAAAGCGTATGAAACGAGCCTGGCAACGCTACGTCGACGCGGTTATCCGCAGACCGCTGGTGGCACTGCTTGTCGCGCTTGCCGCCACGGCCTTCATGGCCGCCGGCCTGCCGCGCGTATACATCGACAGCGACGCGAGGCAGTTTCTCCCCGACGAGGACATAGCCCGCGACAACCTGGCTTACATCGAAGAAGTTTTCGGCGATGTCAGCCTGCACATGATAGCCGTGCTCAGGCCCGACCACCCCGACGGCGCCTTCAACCCCGAGACGCTGGCGCTTGTGAGCCAAATTACCAGCTGGCTGCAGGAACAGCCCGAATTTGAAACGGCCGTCAACTCGGACCTGAGATCGCTGTCCACTGTAAACGACGTGCGCGGTACCACCGAGGGCATGGAAGTGGAGCCCTTCATGGAGCTGGCTCCCGATGATCCCGGGCAAGCCCGGCGGCTGAGGCAAGCCATACGAGACAACGGCATGTTCGAAGGAACCCTGGCGGCCCTCGACGATAAGGGCACCCTGATAATGGTGCGCGAGTCCGAGCAGGGTCACGCCGACCAGGCCGGCTCCTACCTGAAGCTCAAGGCCTACGTAGATGGGCTGACGCAAGCTGGTCACCCCGAGCAGTTCTTCCTCGCCGGCCGCCCGGTGATCGAAGGAATCTTCTACATCGCCATCCCCGCCGAGGGCCGTCGCCTCCTGCCCTTCGTGCTTGCGGTGATCAGCCTGCTTGTGCTGTTGTCGTTTCGCACGCTGCGCTCGGTGGGAATATGCCTGGCCGTCATCGCCGCAACCGAAATATGGACCTTCGGTTTCCTCGGCTGGTGGGGGCACCCGATGTACACCATCAGCTCCATACTGCTGGTCGTGCTCGTACCCATAGCCGTTGCCGATTCGATACACCTGCTCAGTCGCTACTACGACGCGCAGGTCGAGTCGCCCGATGCAGCGCGCGATGAGATCGTGCGCGTAACGATGATGGACATGGGCCCTCCCGTGCTGCTTACCTCGGTGACCACGGCGGTAGGTTTCCTGTCGACCTCGATGTCATCGATGGCGCCGCTGCGCGACTTCGGCGTGCTCGCCGCGGTGGGGGTCACGGCCGCCTTCGTGCTCACGCTCCTGCTCATTCCTGCGCTGTTTGCCCTGTTGCCGCTGAAAGCGCCTCGTTTTGCAGGGCGCAGCAGCCTGCTTGATGACAACAGCCTCAGCGTGCGCCTGTTCGCTGGCGTGGCGCGCACGGCGTCACGGCGAAGGAGCTGGGTAGTACTCGCTTTCGCCGCACTGGTGGCGGGCGGAATCTTTGGTGGCAGCATGTTGACCGTGGACAGTTCGCGCATAGCCCAGTTTCCCCCCGGCCACGAGATCAGGGACGCCGACGACGCGGTAAACGCCCACTTCTCGGGCAGCAGCATACTCGACATTGTGATCGACGGCGGCTCGGTCGACGCCATCAAGGATCCCGCGCTGCTCGCCGCCATGCTCGAAATGCAAAGGCGAATGGACGAGCTCCCACAGGTGGGGGGATCGTTGTCGCTGGCCGAGCTCGTGGCGCGCATGAACCGGGTCATGCACGGCGACGACCCCGACGAGGCCCGGATACCCGGCTCGCGTGAGCTCGTGGCCCAGTACCTGTTGCTCTACTCCATGTCGGGTGATCCCGGCGATTTTGACGACATGGTCGACTACGACTACCGCCACGCCCGCATGCAGGTGTTCGTCAACCGTACTGGCACCGCCTGGGCAAAAGCTACCCTGGAGCAGGCAAAGACCCTCGCCGATGAGCTGTTCAACGGACCGGGTCTGCCGTCGGCAAAAATCATATTCTCGGGTGACTCCCAGCTGAGTTCGCGGATGGAAGTGCATGTCATAAACGACCAGGTCCGGGCGCTGGCCATATGCCTGCCCCTGCTGACCCTGATCTGCTGGGCGGTATTCGGCCGGTTTCCGCTGGGCCTGCTCGCGGTGGCGCCTGTAAGCTTCGCGCTGCTGGCTGCTTACGGGGGCATGGGGTTTTCTGGAATCCCGGTAGACATCCCCATTGTCATGCTCGGCGGCATGACGCTGGGAATAGGCATCGACTTCGCCATCCACTACCTCCACCGTTACCTCGGAGAGAGGCGCGCAGGTGTCGCGCACGAGCAAGCGGCCGTGGTTACAGCGGTCACGACCGGGCGCGCGTTGTTCTTCAACGCGGTGGTGCTCCTGGCAGGCTTCCTGGTGTTGCTCGCCGCCGATCTCTACCCACAGATCAAGCTGGGCGCGCTCACCACCATCACCGTCGCGGTGTGCTACCTGGTGTCGATACTTCTGTTCCCGGCCACGCTCACACTGCTGGTGCGTATTCCGCGTTCGGCGGGAACAGGTCAATCGAGCAAGGGCAGCAGGTAGGGCCACAGGGTCTCTGCCGGGCGACGGTGCCCTTCGCGGTTGGGGTGCACGCCGTCGGCAACGTTGAGAGTCGGATCTCCAGCTACCCCCGCGACCAGGTCCACCAGCAGCGGAGCCGAACTGAGACGGGCGACGTCTCTGTACACGGATTCTGCCTCTCCCCCCGAGCGCAACTCGAAAGGCGGAAACAGGGTCCCCGCTATCAGAACCCCGGAGCCCGCCGCCTGGAAACGCTCAACGATCTCGGCGAGATCGTTCGTCCAGACATCCGACGGCACCCGCCGGAACACGTCGTTGGCCCCCAGCTCAACAACGACCACCGCTGGCGGCTCCCGCAGAAACTCCGGCAGGCGCGACAAGGAACCGCCGGTCAGTTGGCACCCGGGCCGTTGGCCGACGCGCCCGCGGCGCTAAGCTTGCGATGGTCCCAGCTCGTGGTCTTCTCGGGGTGGAACACCAGCGCGACCCTCTTGCGTACGGCCTCTACCACGTGAGGCCGGGAAAGATCTTCGGGAATATCCTGGTACTTGTTAGCCGACCTTACGCCGATCTCCACGCACAGATCCTGGTCGTCGATGACGTCGTAGTGGCCGCGCTGGAAAACTCCGCGCAGGGTACCGTAGGTATCACCGTCTTCGATCAACGCCGACCCCCGCGGGTCGCGCCGCAGGTTGACGACTTTCTGTGAAGCCCCGTAGGTGTGCATCGAGACGAGTCCGTCAACCAGCGAGTACCACATGGGCATCATGTGGGGTACGCCGTCGTGGTTATTGCTGCCAACTATCACCGTCTGTGCGTTCTCTATGAACGCACAGATTTCTTCTTCGGTGAGCGCGATGCGGTCGCGTACGTTGCCCATGAATGTGGTGTTCTCCTGTTTTCCGAACGATCAGTCCATGAAGTCTTCGAGCTCCTGCAGTTCCTGCTCGAAACCGCTGTCGCTCAGGTCGTCGTCGAGGTCGTCTCCGAGTGCACCGTCTTCCATTGCCCCGTCGTCAAACTCCTTTTCGATCTGCAAGTCACGCTCGGCCTGTTCGCGGAACGCTCGCTCAGCCGAGGTCTCGCCCTCTACGCGCGAGGGGGGGGCCACCATGCGGGGTTTTTCGATCTGCGGCCAGTCGTCGTCCAGGAAGGGGTCGGGTAGCATCAGTTCATCGCGCTCGCCCTGCCCCGCCCCCGGCGCTTGGTCGTCAACGTAATCCGCCAGGGAAACTGGCGCCAGCCACAGGGCGGCAAGTAAAAGCGCGCAGATTGTCAGCCGGGCCATGCCTCAGGGTACCCCGACGGTGGCCATCGTACCAGCAGCTTCTGTCCACTAACTGGCCCCTGGACGGGGAAAAGGCCCGGCGCCTCCCTTCAGGCCACGAAAATCGCGTCGCTGTGCCAGCTGTCGCTGATCCGCCCGTTGTCCATGTTTACGTCGGGTATGTAGTTGCGCAGCATGCGCACCTTTGACAGCAGCCTGAAGGTCGATACGTCCTCTATCGCCTTCTTTCCGTGGTTGGATTTGAGCGCGGGCAGTATTTCTTCCTGGAATCGCTCAACGATATCGGCGTCCGACACCCCGTCAATGATCATCACCAGGGCCACCCGGCCGTCGATCTCGGCCACGTGGGACTCGTAGACCGAGCGGGTGAATACGGTCACGACCTTGGGCTCGCGGTTTATTTCTTCGAGAAAGCGGCTGAGCCGCACGTCGACCTCAAAGCGGATGATGTACATGTGCCGGCACTGAAAATGGCCGGTACCCGACTCGCCCATATCGAGTTCGGTGAAATAGCGCAGAAGTTGGTCCTGCTCCATGCGTGCGCGCTTCCGGCTGACCGTCCGCACCGGGATTCGGTTCTGTTCGCCGAGCTTGTTGTCCGACAAGCGGGGGTCGCGGACCAGGGCGCGGACGATCTTCAACTCCTGGGCATCGAGTATACGCGGGTCGGTTTTTCGTCTAGTCATGGGTAACAAACTGACGAATAACCGGTGTTCTGTCAACCCTTTGGCCTGAACTGGTCATTCTAGCTTGGCTATTGACAGATTCCCTACTTTCTACTAGCTTTCTTGTCTCGGCCGGAGCGCGTAGCACTCGAGCAACCGGCGCGGACAGAGCTAATGAGACAACTCAGCGACGGCAGCATACCTTCTCTCTACCTCCCGGAGACCGAGCACGACGCCTGCGGTATCGGTTTCCTCGCCCGCCTGGACAACGTACCCACCCACGACCTGATCGAAAAAGCCTTATCGGGACTCCATAACCTCGACCACCGCGGCGCGTCGGGCTGCGACCCGGAGTCGGGTGACGGAGCGGGCGTGCTCATACAGGTGCCCGACCGTTTTCTGCGCAGCCGCGCTGACCAACTGGGAATCACCCTGCCCCCGGCCCGGGAATACGGCGTCGGCATGTTGTTCCTGCCCCGCGAAGCCGCCGAGCGTAGCCTCTGCGAAGAAATCGTGGCCAGCGCCGCCAGGAGCGTCGGCCTCGAAGTGCTCGGCTGGCGCGAGGTCCCCTTCGACGAACAGCACTGCGGCAGCACGTCGCTCACGACCAGGCCTGATTTTGCCCAGGTCTTCGTGGGTAAGAACGGGCTCGAACTCGACGAGGAATCATTCGAGCGCAAGCTCTACACCATGCGCAAGGTGGCCGAGAACAAGGCGGCAGCCGCCGGCGGCGCCTCGGCGAGGGATTTCTACCCCAGCAGCCTGTCCTGCCGCACGCTGGTCTACAAGGGCATGCTGCTCACCGGCCAGCTGTCCAGGTTTTACCCCGATCTCGCCCAGGGAGACATGGAATCGGCCCTGGCGCTGGTGCACTCGCGCTTCAGCACCAACACGCTTCCCGCCTGGAGCCTGGCGCAACCGTTCCGCTACATGTGCCACAACGGCGAGATCAATACCCTGCGCGGCAACATCAACTGGATGAATGCCCGCGAAAAGCTGTTCGAATCATCGACCTTCGGGCCCGAGCTCGAGCGCCTGCTACCGATAGTGAAGCCCGGCCAGTCCGACTCGGCCACCTTGGACAACGCGCTGGAGCTTCTGTTCCAGACCGGCCGTGAACTGCCCCACGCCGCCATGATGATGGTGCCCGAGGCCTGGGAAAAGCACGACGACATGGACCAGCAACGCCGCGACTTCTACCGCTACCACGGCTGCCTGCTTGAACCCTGGGACGGACCGGCCTGCATTCCCTTCACCGACGGGCACCGCGTGGGTGCCATACTCGACCGCAACGGACTGCGCCCCTCGAGATACCTCGTGACCAAGGACGGACTGGTGATCGTCGCGTCGGAAACGGGGGTGATCGACGTAGCCCCCGAGAACGTGGAGCGCAAGGGACGCCTGCAACCGGGCCGAATCTTTCTCGTTGACCTCGACGAGCACCGCATCATCGACGACGAGGAGGCCAAGGCTGCCATGGCGGCACGCCTGCCATGGGGAGAATGGCTCGAGAGGAACGTCGTCGAACTCGACGAGCTGCCCGAGCCCGGCGGGCTGCCGGCAACGATCACCGGCGGCGAGCTGAAGACCGCCCAGAAGCTGCATGGCTACACCCGCGAAGAACTCAAGGTGCTGCTGCTGCCCATGGCCCGTGACGGCCAGGAGCCGTTGGGCTCGATGGGCACAGACACCCCCCTGGCCGTGCTGTCGAACCAGCCTCAGCTGCTCTACAACTATTTCAAGCAGCTGTTCGCCCAGGTGACCAACCCGCCCATAGACCCCATCCGCGAAGAGCTGATCATGTCGCTCGACGCAATGTGCGGGCGCCAGCAGAACCTCTTTGACGAGACCGAGGACCACTGCCGGCAGTTGCACATACCCGCGCCCTGCATAAGCAACGACCAGCTCGCGCGCATACGCGAGATCGACGCCAACGGTATACACAGCACCACCCTCGACTGCCTGTTTGATGCGTCCGGCGGTGAAGAAGCCATGGACGAGGCGCTGCAGGCTATTTGCAACCAGGCCTCGGGGGCAGTAAAAAAAGGCTTCGACATCATCATCCTCTCCGACCGCGCGGCCGACGCCGAGCGCGCGCCGATACCGGCGCTTCTGGCTGTCGGCGCCGTCCATCACCACCTCATACGCGAGGGGAGCCGGACGCTGGTCGGGCTGGTAGTGGAAAGCGGCGAAGTGCGCGAGGTGATGCACTTCTGCCTGCTGTCGGGCTACGGCGCGTCGGCCGTAAACCCCTGGCTGGCCATGGATACGCTCAATGCCCTCGCGGGCAAGGGCGCGCTCGACGGAGTGTCGGCCGACCAGGCCGTCGATAATTACTGCAAGGCTATCGGCAAGGGTCTGCTCAAGACCATGTCGAAGATGGGCATCTCTACGCAGGCCAGCTACCGCGGCGCGCAGATCTTCGAAGCCATAGGCCTCGCCCCCGAGGTCATAGAACGTTGTTTCTTCGGCACCGCCTCTCGCATAGGCGGGATCGGCCTCGACCTGATAGCCGAGGAATCGCGACTGCGCCACGATCGCGCCTACGGACAAGCGGTGGGCGACGCCGACGCGCTTGAAACAGGCGGCGAGTACCAGTGGCGTCGACGTGGAGAATACCACCTGTTCAACCCCGAGACCGTGTCGAGGTTGCAGCTGGCGGTGCGCTCAGGCGACTACGAGGTATTCGGGCAGTACAGCAAGCTCGTCAACGAGCAGAGCAGCAACCTGTGTACGCTCAGGGGCCTGATGAGCTTCAGGAGCGACACTACGCCCGTACCCCTCGACGAAGTTGAAGCGGCCACCGAGATCGTCAAGCGATTCAAGACCGGCGCCATGTCCTACGGCTCGATCAGCCGCGAAGCGCACGAAAACCTGGCCATCGCCATGAACCGCATAGGCGGACGTTCCAACACGGGCGAAGGCGGCGAGAACCCCGAGCGCTTCAAGCCCATGGCCAACGGCGACTCGGCCTCCTCGGCCATCAAGCAGGTGGCCTCGGGCAGGTTCGGCGTGACCATCAACTACCTCAGCAACGCCAAGGAACTGCAGATAAAGATGGCGCAGGGGGCCAAGCCCGGCGAGGGCGGCCAGTTACCGGGACACAAGGTGAACCGGGTGATAGCCCGCACCCGCTATTCCACACCGGGAGTAGGCCTGATTTCTCCCCCGCCCCACCACGACATCTATTCCATCGAGGATCTCGCACAGCTCATCCACGACCTGAAAAACTCAAACCCGACGGCGAGGGTCAGCGTCAAGCTGGTTTCCGAGGTCGGGGTGGGCACGATCGCGGCCGGCGTATCGAAGGCAAAGGCCGACGTCGTGCTCATAAGCGGCCACGACGGCGGCACCGGGGCTTCTCCTCTCAGCTCGATCAAGTACGCCGGTGCGCCCTGGGAACTGGGACTCGCCGAGACCCAGCAGGTGCTGGTGGACAACGACCTGCGCAGCCGCATAAGGGTCGAGACCGACGGACAGCTCAAGACCGGGCGCGACGTGGCCGTGGCGGCCATGCTGGGTGCCGACGAGTTTGGATTTGCGACCGCCGCCCTGGTGGCGGAAGGCTGCATCATGATGCGCAAGTGCCATCTCAATACCTGCCCGGTAGGCATCGCCACCCAGGACGAATCGCTGCGCAAAAAATTCTCGGGCACGCCCGAGCAAGTGATCAACTTCATGATGTTCGTGGCCGAAGAACTTCGCGAGATAATGGCCGCCATGGGAGTGCGCTCCGTGCAGGAGCTCACCGGTCGCGTGGACCTTCTCAACATCTCGGAAGCCGTGGACCACTGGAAGGCACGCGGCTTGGATCTCGCGCCCATACTTGCCCGCCCGCCGGTCTTACCCGGCGTGGGCATAAGTGGCACGGGCAGCCAGGACCACGGCCTGGATAAAGCACTGGACAACAAGATCATCCAGCTGGTGCGGGTAGCCCTGGACGAGGGCAAGCCGGTGGCGGTTGACCTGCCTATTGCCAACACCAACCGCACCGTGTGTACCACGCTGAGCCACGAGATAACGAAGAAGTACGGTGAAAAGGGCCTGCCCGACCACACCATCAATCTCAATTTTACCGGCTCTGCCGGGCAGAGCTTCGGTGCCTTCATGGCCCCCGGCATCACCGCCCATATCCACGGTGACGCCAACGACTACTTCTGCAAGGGAATGTCGGGCGGACAGGTGAGCATAGCCCCGCAGGCCGGGGCCTCCTTCGTGGCCGAGGACAACATCATCATCGGCAACGTGGCTTTCTACGGCGCCACCGCCGGCGAAGTATTCGTGCGCGGGCAGGTTGGCGAACGCTGCTGCGTGCGTAACAGTGGCGTCACGGTCGTGGTCGAAGGCGTGGGTGACCACGGCTGCGAGTACATGACCGGTGGCCGACTGCTGTGCCTGGGCGCCACCGGGCGTAACTTTGCTGCCGGGATGAGCGGTGGGTTTGCCTACGTGCTCGACGTCGACGGGCGCTTCGCCGAGCGCTGCAACATGGGAATGGTCGAGTTGTTCAAGCTCGATGACCCCGACGAGGCGGCCGAGGTCAAGCAACTGGTGCAGCGACACGTTCAACTCACCGGCAGCGAGCTGGCCAAGAGCCTGCTCGGCGACTGGAGCAATACCCTGGTGCAGTTCATCAAGGTGTTTCCCAGCGAGTACCGACGCGTGCTCGAGGAAACCGAAAAGGAGAAAAGCGGCGCCGCCGCCCGGGCCTCGGCCTGAGCGAGCGACAGCGCAGCTGGGTGATCAAGGTGAGTAAAACTACGGGCTTCATGGATTTTGAACGGGAGACGCCGACTCGGCGGCCCGTCGAAGAACGCCTGGGCGACTACCGCGAACTCGAGGGTAAGCTCGATGCCGACGCTCTCAACCGGCAAGCGGCCCGTTGCATGGACTGCGGCGTACCGTTCTGTCACAACGGCTGTCCGCTGGGCAACACCATCCCCGAGTTCAACGACCTCGTCTACAACCACGAGTGGCACGAAGCCATAACGGTGCTGCACGAGACCAACAACTTTCCGGAGTTTACCGGCCGCGTCTGCCCCGCCCCCTGCGAAGAGAGCTGCGTGCTCAACATCAACCGCGACCCGGTCAACATTAAGCTGATCGAGAAAAACATCATAGACCGCGCCTGGCAGGAAGGCTGGATCACACCGCTGCCCGCGCCGGTCAAAACCGGCAAAACCGTTGCCGTGGTAGGCTCGGGTCCGGCCGGCATGGCGGCTGCCCAGCAATTGGCCCGTGCCGGTCACGACGTGACCCTCTTCGAGCGGGCCGACCGCGTGGGTGGACTGCTCAGGTACGGGATCCCGGATTTCAAGATGGAAAAGCAACTCATCGATCGCCGCGTGGAACAGATGCAGGCCGAGGGCGTGACCATGCGCTGCGGTGTAGACGTGGGTAGCGACATCGGTACCGACAAGTTGAAGGCGGATTTTGACGCCGTGGTGCTTTCGCTGGGCTGCACAGTGCCGAGAGACCTCGAAGTCAGCGGACGAGAACTCGAGGGAGTTCACTTTGCCATGGACTTTCTGCCCCAGCAGAACAAGCGCGTAGCCGGCGACACAGTGCCCAAGCAGGAGGCGATTCTCGCCGAGGGCAAGCACGTGATCGTGATAGGCGGTGGCGACACGGGCAGTGACTGCGTGGGGACATCCAACCGCCAGGGAGCGGCCAGTGTCACCCAGTTCGAGATCATGGCCGAGCCCCCGCACCAGCGCACCGAGAGCATGCCCTGGCCCTACTGGCCCATGATCTACCGTAGCTCGAGCAGCCACGAAGAAGGTGCCGAGCGCGATTTTGCTATCAACACCCGTCGCCTGCTGGGCAAGGACGGAAAGGTAGAGGCGCTTGAAGCCGTGCGCATCGAGTGGAAGCGCTCGGAGGACGGGCGCATGCAGATGAGCGAGATCGAGGGCAGCGAATTCACAGTGCCGGCCGGGCTGGTGCTGCTGGCCATGGGTTTCACAGGCCCGAAGACCACGGGCCTGGTTGAGCAACTCGGCGTCGCGCTTGACGCCAGGGGCAACATCGCCGCCGACGCCGACTACGCTACAAACGTGCCCGGGGTGTTTGCCTGTGGCGACACGAGGCGCGGCCAGTCGCTGGTGGTGTGGGCGCTGTGGGAAGGACGCGAATGTGCCCGCGGCGTAGACGCCTTCCTCCAGGGCGAAAGCCGCCTGCCGTCTTCACCCGCCCGCCCGGAGACCGGCGGCCGGCCGCTAGCCTGACCGCGTCGCCGGTCTACAGGTACTTCTTCAGCTCGAGACGACCGATCTGCTCCAAGTGAACCTCGTCGGGCCCGTCTGCAAACCTCAACGTACGCAACGCGGAGTAAATCCTGGCCAGGTTGAAGTCCTGGCAGACACCAGCGCCGCCGTGTACCTGCATGGCGTTGTCGACCACCTTCAGGGCCATGCGCGGAGCTGCTACCTTGATCTGCGCGATCTCGCTGCGGGCTTCCTTGTTGCCCACCGTGTCCATCAGCCACGCGGCCTTGAGAGTGAGCAAGCGTGACTGCTCTATGTCTATGCGCGCCTCGGCTATGCGGGCCCGGGTGACTCCCATCTCGGCCAGGTGGCGGCCAAAAGCCTTGCGCTCAAGAGCGCGCCGGCACATGGCGTCGAGCGCCCTCTCGGCCGCACCCACCGTGCGCATGCAGTGGTGAATACGCCCGGGGCCCAGCCTGCCCTGGGCTATCTCGAAGCCGCGGCCTTCGCCCAGCAGGAGATTAGCCACCGGCACGCGCACGTCCTTGAACTCGATCTCGGCGTGACCGTGCGGCGCGTCGTCATAACCGAATACGCTGAGCATGCGCTTGATGTTTACACCCGGCGTATCGAGCGGCACCAATATCATCGACTGCTGCTGATGGCGGGCAGCGTCGGGATCGGTCTTGCCCATGAAGATCGAAATCTTCGCACGCGGATCACCGGCGCCCGACGACCACCACTTGGTGCCGTTGATCACGTACTCATCACCGTCGCGCACTATGGTCGAGCAGATGTTGGTGGCGTCCGAGCTGGCGACCGCCGGTTCGGTCATGCAGAACACCGAACGGATCTCGCCCTCCAGCAAAGGCGCCAGCCACTCCGCTTTCTGCTCCTCGTTGCCGTAGCGCTCAATGACTTCCATGTTGCCGGTGTCGGGAGCCGAACAGTTGAATGATTCCGAGGCGAAGTGGCTACGCCCCATCAACTCGGCCAGCGGCGCGTACTCGAGGTTGCTCAGGCCGGCTCCCCGGCCGCTGTCGGGCAGAAAAAGGTTCCACAATCCGTCGGCCTTGGCCCTGGCCTTGATCTCTTCGAGCAAAGGGATGACACACCAGCGGCCGCCATCCTCGATCTGTTGCTCCAGCTCTTCCTCGTTGGGGTAGAGGTTCTCGTCCATGAAGGCACCAACGCGCTCCAGGTACTCCTTGGTCTTCTGCGAATATTCGAAATCCATTGATTCTCCCCTGCACAGGCCCGCCGGGCTTGCCGTGTGTGCTTGCGCGCGGCGTTCGCCGCAGCGTAATGATCGTAGCGTAACTGTTTAACTAGCCGGAGTCCGCGGGTGAGACAACGTGAGGTCCGGCCCGGAACTCGCCGAACGGTGATTGTTAACCGTCGCCCGGGCCTGCTATCTCGCCGGTGTGCCCAGCTCAGGATTGCCACGAAACGTACTGGTCGTTGGCGCGTCACTTGCGGGCCTTAAGACCTGCGAGGGCCTGCGCGAGCGCGGCTTCGATGGAAAGCTCACCCTCCTGGGTGCCGAGTCTCATCAACCCTATGATCGCCCACCGCTTTCGAAAGAATTGCTTGCCGGACGTTGGGATGCCGACCAGCTAAGCTTGCGCCCCAACGGTCTTGGCGAGCTCGAGCTTCAGTATTTCCCGGGTGTCAGTGCAGCCGGGCTCGACCTCGCCGAGAGGAAGGTGCTGCTCGAAGACGATCGCCGGCTCGGCTATGACGCGCTGGTCATAGCCACCGGCGCGCAGCCGCGGACCCTTCCCGGTCTTGCCGGCAAAGCGCCATCGGGCCTGCACTACCTGCGCAGCCTCGACGACGCTCTCTGCCTGAGGTCCGCGCTGACCAGCGGCACGCCGCGCGTCGTCATCGCCGGCGCCGGCTTCATCGGCCTGGAGGTCGCCTCGACCTGTCGCGAACTTGGCCTCGAGGTAACGGTGGTCGAACCGAGAGCGTGGCCGATGGCGCGAGCGCTCGACCAGGCCACCGGCCGAACAGCGGCTCAACTCCACCGCGACCACGGCGTACAACTACGCTTGCAGCGGATGGTGTCCAGCGTGGAGGGAGCAGGCAGGGTAGAAGGTGTCGTTCTCGATGACGGCGAACGACTGGCGGCCGACCTGCTCGTGGCCGGTACCGGTTGCCAGCCAGCCACCGACTGGTTGGAAAAAAGCGGCCTGGCCCTCGAAGACGGCGTAATCTGCGACGAGTTCTGCAGGGCCGCCCCCGCTGTATACGCCGCCGGCGACGTGGCGCGCTGGCAACACCGAGGCTACGGCGAGTCGATACGGGTGGAGCACTGGACCAACGCAGTCGAGCAGGCGGGATACGTGGCCGCTACCCTGCTCGAACCCGAGCCACGCCAACCGTTTTCGCCGCTGCCATTTTTCTGGAGCGACCAGCACGGCGTCAAGATACAGTTCGTCGGCCGCGCGGGCAGCGGCGACACGCTTCAGCTAGTTAACGGCGACGAGGCCGAGTACAGGTTTGTTGCCTTGCAGGGCTTCCGCGATGGCCCACTCACAGGTGTGCTCACCTTTGCCCGGCCGCGCTACTCGATGATGTACGGCGAGTGGCTCAAGCAAGGCGTCTCGTTTTCCGAAGCGCTCTCCCGAGCCTCGGCCTGAGAAAGGCCAACGTCGCAGGCCATAAGACCCGGTCGGTTTTTTCTGCTAGGTTCGGTTGTCTTATGGACGACCCCACAGCACCCGAACGAAGCCGTTTCGCCGAACTCGCCGCCGCGCAAGCGGATCCATGGGCGAATTTCCCAGACGATCACAAGGCGCTGTTCCCCAGCTACCTGGGATTGATACTGGAAGAAGTACGCGCCGACTACGCCAGGATGCGCCTGCCCTTTCGCGCCGAGCTCACCCAGCCCGCAGGCATGATGCACGGCGGAGCAGTGGTGGCACTGGTTGATACCTGCGTGGTGCCGGCCATAGGCAGCGCCTTCGAAGAACGACGCGCCCTGTTCACTATCGACCTCAGGACCGACTTCATGGCGCCGGTCATGGGCGACGCTATAGCCGAGGGCTGGATAGAAAAACGGGGGCGCTCAACGGTGTTCTGCCGGGCCGCTGTTCGCGACGAACAGGGCGAACTCTGCGCCACGGCCAGCCTGGTCTACAAGGTGGGCCGCGCCCTGAAACTGCAAACGGCTCCTACGCCTGGTCGAGCTTGAGCACGCGCGCGGCGTTGTCGCGCAGGAAGCCCGGCCACACTTCGTCCTTGAGTGGCAGTTTTTCCAGCTCGGCAAAAATCCGCTCGAGACTCAGGCCCATGGGAAAGTAGCCGGCGTAGATCAGGCGGTCGCCGCCGCGCGAGTTGGCGTAGTCGATAACCTCCCCGGGGTAGTACCTGGGAGCGAAGGCGCTGGTCGAGTAGTACAGGTTGGGGTACTTGAGCATGAGCTTGACGATGAGCTCGGTCCACGGCTCGCAGCCGTGGCGGGTGACAAAGCGCAGCTCGGGAAAGAAGTAGCAAACCTCGTCTATCTGCTCGACGTGCTGGCAAGCCATGGGCAGGCGCGGTCCCGGCACGCCGGCGCAGACAAAAATGGGGATATCCAGGTCGACGCAGGCCGCGTACAACGGGTACATGCGACGGTCGGCGATGGGCACCTGCGGCAGGCAGCCTGCCGGAAACGAGGTGGCCGCCTTGACGTTGAGCTCCTTGACCGCACGCCTGAGATCGCGCACGCCTTCCATGCCCGTGTTGGGGTTCACCTGGTAGCTGCCGATAAACCGGTCCGGGTTTTCCTTGAGCGCGCGGCACAGGTCTTCGTTCTCGAGTGTCACGCCGACCAGGGCCTTGGCAATGCCGTACTTGTCCATCTCCGAGAGCGTGTAAGCAACGTAGTCGTCAAAGCGATCGCCTCTTTTTGTCTCGGGCACGTCCTTGAACATGTACTCGACCGGGAACTCGAACATCTCCCGACTCTCCTTGTCGAGCAACTGCGACTTCATGAAGTCGTACCACTTGCCCCGGTCGTTGCTGGGTATCGAGAGCATGGTGTCTATCACGCCTATGTCTTTGGGCATTGCCATCAGCTGTCTGTCTTCCCCCTGTCCATCGCGACGATTCAATCACGGCGCCCAAGGCCTGTACAGGACCGGGGCGACCGGTCCAAGCCCGTTACTTGCTCGATGTCCGCTTGCCGGTTACTCTCCGGGCGCCGCTATGAACCTGGCCGACAGTACCATCGCCGTAACCGGCGCTACCGGCTCCCTGGGCCGCAACATAGTAGAAGTGCTGCTCGCCCGCGGGGCGCGCGTGGTAGGCGTGGTGCGCAACCCCGGCAAGGTGCCTGGACTGGCGGACCGAGTGGAGCTCCGGCGCGCTGAACTCGGCGACCGCGGCGCATTGGAAGAGGCGCTCGAGGGCTGCGACGGGCTGGTATCGAACGCGGGCATGCTCAACATCGGCCTGCAGAAATGGAGCGCCCACGAACGCGTCAACGTGGACGGTATAGAAAACCTGCTGCGCGCAGCAGCCGCCACCGGCGCCCGGCGCGTGGTTCACATGTCGTCGATATCGGCCTACAGCTTCCCGGCGCGTAAACCCCTGGACGACGAGCCACCCCTCATGGATGGACTGAGCACGCGCCACCCGCTGAAGGTCTACCCGCTTTCCAAGGCCCTCGGTGAACGACGCGCGTGGAAGATCGCCGACGAGTTGGGGCTTTCGCTGACCGCGCTCAGGCCCAGCGGAATATTCGGTGCCTGGGACACCGTGTTCTGGAGCAAGGTGCGAGCCCTTTACAGCCTGCCGTTGGCACCGGTACCGGTGGGCTGGCGCATAGGCTGGATCTACGCGGGCGACGTGGCCGAGGCCATCGCCCTGTCGTTGGAAAAACAGGCAGCCGTGGGACGCGCTTACAACGTGGCGGGTGACGCTTCTACCACGTTCTGGCAGTTACTGTCGGCTTGGCGACAGGCGGGAGGCCGCAGCCCGTTGGCCTGGCTTCCACTGCCGCTCCCCATGCGCCGGCACTACGACACCAGCAAGCTGCGGGAAGAGCTCGGCTGGCAACCCCGCGACCCCGAAAACGCGATGCGTGACCTGCTCGCGCTCGAACAAAAACCTTAGCTAGCCCGCTCGCCCCTTGAACTCGTCCATTGCTCGATTGACACCCATCGCGTTGGCCATGGCGTCGAGCAGGGGCACGGGAAGCAGGCGCATGGCTGGTAGCAAGCTGACCGACCAGGGCAACACCAGGCGTCGGCGACGAAGGCGTATGGCCCTCAGTATGGAGCGCACCACTTTTTCTTCCTTGAGTATGGGCATCAAGCGGCTCTTTACGCCGTCAAACATACCGGTGTTTACGAAGAACGGGCAGATAACCGTGGTGCCCACGCCCGGGGCGAGGCTGCGCAACTCCACCCGCAGCGATTCGTCGAAACCGATCGCGGCCCACTTGCTCGCCGAGTAATCCGACAAGCGCGCAACACCCATGTAGCCCGACGCCGAGGCCAGCGTCACCACCTGCCCGGCGTTGCGCTCGATCATCCCGGGCAGGAACGCGCGCGTGACCCAGTACAAGGCCAGGGTGTTAACGGCGAAGGTCTGCTCGATCTTCTCGTCGGGAATGTCGAGCAGGTAACCGCCACTCACCACCCCGGCGTTGTTGACCAGCAGGTCTACCTCGCCCAGCTCGGCTTTCACCTGGGCAGCAACAGAGGCAACGGTAGCTCGATTGCTGACGTCGCAGCGGAATCCATGCGCTTCGCCGCCCTCGCTGTTTATCTTATCGACAGCGGCCTGCAGGCCGGCCTCGTCAAGATCCCACAACACCACGCGAGCGCCGCCTGCGGACAACCCCCTCGCTATGCCCAGACCCATGCCGCTGGCCGCGCCAGTGACCAGCGCCGTACGTCCCTCGAATGCTTCCATCTGCCGAGCCTAGCCGTGGCCTGCAGGCAATGGAACGCGGCGTAAGGCCGGATAACAACCACCCCTGCCCACGCCAGCAGGGAGGTCAGTCAGTCGCGGAAATTGACGTACTGCAGCGGCAGGTCGACCTTGAGGTCCTTGCACAGCTCGATGACCTCCTGCAGGTTATCTCGCTTCTTGCCGCTCACGCGCAGTTGATCGCCCTGTATCTGTGCCTGCACTTTCAGCTTGGCGTCGCGGATCTTCTTGCTGATCGACTTGGCAGTGTCCTGGTCGATCCCCTGGCGGACGGTAATCTCCTGCCTGAGCGAGCCCCCCGATGCTTCCTCGGCCTTGCCGTAGTCGAGCGAGCGGGCGTCGACCTTGCGACGGGTGAGCCAGGAGCTCAGCAATTCGTGTACCTGCTTGAGCTTGAAGTCGTCGTCGGCTGTTACCTTGATGACCTCGGCGGACAGTTCCAGCGAGCATTTGCCACCCTTGAAATCGTAACGCTGCTTAATCTCACGCTGGGCGCTGTTAACGGCGTTGTCTACTTCCTGCATGTCGGTCTGCGATACTATGTCGAATGATGGCATGGAGTCTTCATAGCGCGGGTGGCAGTTTTTCGGAAGCCCCGGGCCCGGGGAGGACCTGGCCCGGCCCGCAGCTTGGCAACAAAGGAGTAAACCCGGGCCGGCCTTGAACCGGGCGGCCGGGGCAGTAATTAATCAACCCGGCGCTGCAGGCATGAAGGTATACGCGACAGTAGACGACGTGGCGCTGGGCCCCGACCGTATTGAAAACCTGGCGCTGCGGGCCGAGCAACTAGGCTTTGACGGGCTGGTGGTGGCCGAGGGCGTGCACGACTGCTTCGTACTGGCGGCGCTCGCGCTGCGCGCTACCGAACGGCTGCAGGTGATGACCGGCGTCGCCCTCGCCTTTACGCGCAGCCCGATGAGCACAGCCATCGCGGCCTGGGACCTGGCCTCGATGTCCGACGGCCGCTTCGAGCTGGGCCTGGGCTCGCAGGTCAAGGGCAACATAACCCGCCGATACGGCATGCCCTGGTCGGCGCCCGCGGCGCGCATGACCGATTACCTGGGCGCACTGCGTGCCTGCTGGTGGGCCTTCCAGTCGGGAGAGCAGCTCGACTACCACTCAGAAGCCTACACGCTCGATCGCCTGCAACCGTTTTTCAATCCCGGGCCGATAGACCAGCCCGACATCCCCGTCTACCTGGGTGCAGTACAACCCGGCATGCTGCGAGTCGCGGGAAGGCTGACCGACGGCATCATCACCCACCCCACCAACTCATCACCGCTCTGCCTGCGCGAACGCCTGCGCCCTCCCCTGGACGAGGGTGCTGCCGCAAACGCCGAGCGGGCAACACCAGATGTAATAGCGAGCTGCTTTGTCGCTACCGGCGCCAACGCCGCGGCCGTGGCCGCCGAGCGAGAGCAGATGAAACAGCTACTGGGCTTCCTGTTCTCTACGCCCCAGTACTGGCCCACCCTCGAGCTGCACGGTTGGTCGGAGCTGGGCGAAAAATTGCTGGCGGCCACGCGCGCGGGCGACTGGCAGAGCATGAACGAACTCGTGGACGACCGGCTGATGGACGAACTGGTCTTCTCGGGAACGCACGATGAGCTGGCGCCGTTGTTGCTCAACGCCTACCGTGGACTCGCCACCGGCATCACCCTGCGACTGTCGGCCGATTCACCCGGCAACGATGAAGGGCAGGCAGCCGACCGCGGCCTGGCCGGCCTGGTGGCCGGGCTGCAGGCCGGCTGAAGGCTACTGGCGGCCGCGAGACCTGGCGAGCCATCCCCGCATACTTAATGTACTCCCGCGCTCAGTCCTCGTAGACGGGTTTACGACCTTCGCTGCGGGCCTTGAGAAACTCGGCCAGGTTGTTGGTGGTCAAGCGCACCAGCAGCTGGTTGCGACTTTCCATTTCGATAGCAGCGTCGAGACTCGAGGTCTCGAGGTTGGACCACAGCACTTTCTTGGTCATGGCCACACCGTGCGTCGATAGCTCGCAGATGGCCGCGGCCATGTCGAGGCAGCTGTCCATCAACGCGCCGTCTTCTACCACCCGGCTCACCAGCCCGATGCGCTCGGCCTCCTCGGCGCTGACTTTCCTGCCGGTGAGCAGTATCTCGTTGGCCCTCGACAATCCCACTATGCGCGGCAACAGCCAGCTTATGCCCAGCTCGGTACCCGTGAGCCCGTTGATTATGCCCGCACCCCTGAAGCAGGACGACGTCGCAGCCACGCGAATGTCGCAGCCCAGCGCCACGCAGAACCCCCCGCCAACGGCCGGGCCGTTTATGGCGCCGACCACCGGCTGCCGCAGACCCTTGAGCGCCGGCACTATGCCCGCCATGTAGTCCATGGCCAGGGTCGCAATGCGCGACATCGGCAGGCCGTCCGATCCGGGTGGCAGTCCCGTGTCGTCGAGATCCATACCCGAGCAGAAGCCCGCGCCCGCGCCGGTGAGTATGACCACCTTGCAGTCGTTGTCGCCCGAAACCTCGGCGAGGACGCCGTAAAGGTCCTCCACCATTGCAAAATTCATCGGGTTCATGCGGTCGGGCTCGTTGAACCTCACCACGCTCACGTGTTCGCGGGGCTTTTCCAGTAGTACTCGCTTCATTCTTCCTCTTTAGCACAGCGCCCACCGCTTGTAACCGCCGCCCGTTGTTCAGTCCCGATGCCCTTTACCCCAGCGCCGGTTCAGGGCAGTTTTACTGCCGGCATGAAGGCGGTCATACAGAGGGTGAGCCAAGCGCGGGTAGAGGTGGACGGAAGCTGCGTGGGCAGCATCGATACCGGTTTCGTGGTGCTCCTGGGCGTAGAACACGCCGACACCGCCGAGCAAGCGCGGGCGCTGGCCACCCGCGTAGCCGGCCTGAGAATATTTGCCGACGAAAACGGCCGTATGAACCTCGATCTCGCCCAGGTCAACGGCCAGGTGCTGGCGATCTCGCAGTTCACCCTCTGCGCCAACGAAAAAAAATCGGGGCGGCGGCCCTCGTTTACCGCCGCTGCGCCACCCGAACAGGCCGAGCCGATCTACCGCGAGTTCTGCGAAGCGCTGCGCGGCCACGGATTGACCGTGGCCGAGGGTGTGTTCGGCGCCATGATGGACGTGAGCCTGGTCAACCAGGGCCCGGTCACGCTCATCCTCTGAAAGCGACAGGCCTCCCCTTCAGGCCCGGTCAAACAGCGCCAGGAAGCCCACCAGGTCCAACGCGCCTCCTTCCACCTTCACGTCGCCGGAGGCAAACGCGGCCACCGGGTTGCGACGGCGAACGAGGATGTCTTTCCACGTGGTCGACGCAACGGTCACCGTGACCTCCGGCTCGGCGAAAAAGTAGGGCTGCACCTCGACGACCCCACGCCTGACGTGCAACATGAACTTTTCTTCGGTGTCGGGAAACACGAAGCCCACCACCCGGTCCACGTCGGCCGCCTTGTCGGCGTCGAGGCGCACAGCCATCGAGCTCATGATGTCGGCGAGCGGAAAGCCGTAGAACATCTCGTCGGTCAGGTTGAGCTCGGGTCCCTCGTCGGGGACGATCTCGCCGCGCAGAAAACCGGCCTGGGTGAGGTAAAAATATCTTCCGTTGGGGCTCACCTGGCCTGTCGCCAGCGCTTCGAGGGCACGGGCTTTGAGCGTCCTGAAACCCTCGTTGCCGGGTTCGAGGCGCACGAGCTGGTCGCTCAGCTCGGCCGCCCACGCCGCATCGCCCCCATCCAACGCTTCGCGCGCGGCCTGCTCGAGCGTGCGCTCGCCCGAAGCGAGTTCGGCCATAAGGCGCGCGCGCCGGTCGGGCGCCACCGGGGAAAGAGTGGCCGTATTGCCGTCAAACCAGCCAAGGTAGCCGTCGAACACCGACCTCACCGACCACTCCACGGTGCCATAGTACTCCTGCAGCCACGGGTTCTCGGCGAGGTGGACAGGCAGGCTCACGAAGTCCACGAGTTCTCCGGGTACCAGGCCCTTGTTGATCCCGCGTATCGACTGGTCATGAACGTACTGTATAGCGTCGCGGTAATCCCTGAGTTGCTCTTCTATGTGAACCCCGCCCTCCAGTGGCCGAGTATGACTGGGCACGAGGTACTCGGGCTGGTAACGGCGCATGGCGTCGAGGCTGCGTACCCAGTCCATGACATCGCGGTAACCGGTGCCGCGTATGGTGTAGAGGTTGGGAAACGCGCGGTAAAAATTGTCGCCGGGCAGCAGGGTCCTGCTGTCGGGCAGCCACACGAACAACTGGTCGGGCGTCTCACCGGGTGCGTGCACGAGCCTGATGCGCACGCCTGCAATCTCAACGTCGAGCTCGTCGTCAAAAGTATGCGTGGGCCTGATCAAGGCCGCGGTGCCGCCACCGTGGCCGGTGTGCAGGCGCGGCCCTATGCCGCAGTTCACCTGCTGGCCCTCGGGAAGGTAGTTTCCGAACATCTGCATGCTGCGGTGCACGATGGTCGGCCTCACCACGTTGATGATACGGTTTATATGAGCCTCGGTGCTGCTGTGCGCGTATACCGCCGGCGGGTTGTCGGGATCATCCACGAAAGCGCGTGCGCCCAGCACGTGGTCGCTGTGGTTGTGGGTATATATGATGGCAGCGACGGGCTTGTCGACCAGCCGGCGAAACGCCTGTCGCACCTCGTGCCCGGTCTCCAGGCTCTCGGTGGTGTCAACGATAATGACGCCGTCGTCACCTTCGATCATTATGGCGTTAGCCAGCGCGTAGCCCACCGCCACGTGCACGCTTTCATTGACCCGGTAGATCTTTTTCTCGAACTCGGCGCTGTGCTGCGCGAGACCCTCGGGGCTGGCCACCAGGCGCGGGCCGTCAGTGCTGTCGTCGGCTCCACCGCAAGCGGAGGAGGACAGCAGCAGCAGTGTCATCATCAGCGCGGTCGGCAGCGCTGTCGTGGTCTTGTCGTTGAGTCTCAAGTTGAGTTCTCCCTTCGCCCAGCCGGCTTCGCGGGCGCGTGACGGAACACTTTGTCTGTTGTCACTGTCGACGGCAACTTGTAAGTGAAACACCACCATGAAGTTTGCCTACGCCACCGCCATGAACGACCCCCTCCATTTCGTCGAGCTTGCGCGGGCTGCCGAAGCGTACGGTTTTGCTGCCGTGGCGGTGTCCGACCACCTGGCCTTTCCGCGGCTGCTTGAGTCCAAGTATCCCTACACCGATGACGGGCAGCCCTGGTGGGACCAACAGACCACCCCCTGGCCCGACCCGATGGTAGCCATCGCCATGATGGCCGCGGCTACCGAGACGCTCGAATTCTTTACCAATATCTACGTCCTGCCCGCCCGCCACCCCGTACACGTGGCGAAGCAGCTCTCCACGCTGTCGGTAATGAGCCGCGACCGCGTGGCCCTGGGCGTGGGTATGGGCTGGATGCGCGAGGAGTTCGATCTGGCTGACCAACAGTTTGCCGCGCGCGGTCGGCGCGCCGACGAGGCCATAGCCGTCATCCGCAAACTTGCGGCCGGGGGCTGGCAGCAACACCACGGCGAGTTCTACGACTTTCCCGAGACCACCATGCAGCCGGAGCCTCCCGCGGCACCGAGAATCCTGGTTGGCGGCACTTCGCAGCGGGCCCTGAAACGCGCGGCCGAAAACGACGGCTGGATTTCCGAGCGACAGAGCAGCGAAGAGATTCTCGCCTCGCTCGATTGGATCGGCCAACGGCGGCGTGAGCTGGGCAAGGCCGACTCCCCTTTCGAGTCCTGGGTGTCACCCATCGATGCGTTCGAACCGGCGGCCATAAGTGCGCTGGGCAAGAAAGGTGTCACCGGCATACTCACCATGCCCTGGGTACTGTACGAAGGCCGCGAACAGGTAGCGCTCGACGCCAAGCTGTCGGCCCTTGAGCGTTACGCCCGCGAAGTGATACAGCCGGTTAAAGGCGGCTGACGGCTGACCTTTCAGCCGACGGGCTACTTCAGCTGGTCGCCGTAACTGTTCAGCTTCCAGCCCGAACCGTCGTTGCTTTCTTCAAAAGTGCGCACGTAGCCGGTGCGACTGATCTTCCAGGAGCCGTCAACCCGGCGATACTCGTCGTGGTAAAAAGCCGCGCCGCGCAGTCGCGCGTCGGCCTCCACGAATACCAGGTAATCCTCGAGGTACCAGGTGCCGCGCGCGCTGTCGCTGCCGGTCAGCTCAATTTCGGGATGGTGGCCGTGGTGCAGGCTAACGATCTCGCTGCTACCCAACGAGCCGCTCAAAAACTCCATTATCGCGTCGCGACCCTGGTAGGAGTACTTGCCGCTGTCGTAAGCCGCGCTGCAGTCCTGGGCCAGGCAGTCGGCCAACCCCTCCCAATCCTTGCTGTCCAGGCAACGAAAATAGCTGTACTTGAGTTGGCGTATCTCTTCAATGTCATCGAGCTTGCCCACCGTCACGCCTCCTCGCCGTCGGGTTCCAGCCCCATCATGCCCCGAAAGCCCACGCTGTGGCCGGCCGTCATGCCGCCGTCAATCACCAGCGAGTGACCACTCACGAACGACGCGTCTTCGCTCGCCAGGAACAGCGCCCCGGCGGCTATCTCGTGGGGCTCGCCAATGCGGCCAAGCTGGTGATGTTCGATAAAGGAGTCCAGGTAGTCTTCCATGCCCTGCTCGAACAGCAGAGCCGTCAAGGGCGTGCGAACAAAGCCCGGGCAGATCGCGTTTACCCGTATACCCATTCGGCCGTAGTCCATGGCCATGTTCTTGGTGAGCAACACCACGCCCCCCTTGCTCGCGTTATAGGCGCTGCCACCCTCGGTGCCCTCCAGCCCCTCTATGCTCGCGACGTTTATCACGCTGCCCGATCGGCGCTCGAGCATGTGCGGCAGGACAGCCCTGTTAACGAGAAAGGTGCCCTTGAGATTGACGTCGATGATACGGTCCCACTCCTCTATGGCGAGATCGTGAACCGCACCGCCGCCGCCGACCCCGGCGGCGTTGACCAGAACGTCTATGGACCCGAAGTCGTCGGCCACGCGGCCAACGGCCGCCGACACCGCGTCGGGATCGGTCACGTCGGCAATTTCAAATCGCGTAGCCCCGGCCGAAGCTGCTGCCTCGACCTCGGCCCAGGCCTGCGCATCGGGCTGGGCCAGGTCCAGGCCTGCTACGCGTGCGCCCTCGCGGGCAAATGCCAAGGCCGTGGCCGCGCCTATGCCAGAGGCTGCACCGGTTACCAGTGCGGTCTTTCCTTCCAGTCTCGCCATTTATTCTCCCCCTGGGTGGGTACTTCAGCTGTCTTCGAGATCAGTTAACAAGGCCTGCGCCTGTTCCTCGGTCAACTCGCTGCGCGCGGTTATACCGCCAGCGGGGTAGTCAACACCAACGGCCACCGGGGCCGAGCGGCCGAGGGCGAACTTGAGGTACTGCACGGTCGACAGTCTGCGGTCGTCGCGTTGCCGCTCGTCTATGACCGGGCCCAGTTTTCTACCGTCGGCGGTCTCCACGTAAACGTGGTCGGGAAGGTCCTGCCAGCGCGACAACAGCTCGGCACGGATTTCTGCGTCGTCGATTTCAACCAGGAGCGTGCAGCCGAGTTCGCCCTCCCCGCCCAGCAGCTCGTTGTAAGTCATCATCTCGTGCTCGATGTCGACCTCGCGCACGATGCATTCCACCCGCATCATTTCCTGCACCTGGTAAAGCACCGTGTCGTGGTTCTCAAACAAGAAGGTGAGATACTCGCCCACGTGCACGCGCCTGGCCTTCTTGATCGCCATCACCCTCGTCCGTATGGGGTCACGCTTATCCTGGTAACTGACGTAGTCCATTATTTCATCACGCCCTACACGCCTCATTGGGTCTCGTCCTCCGGTTCACGCAATCGTTTTTCGAATCCGTCCTGCCTGTAGGCCCGCGCCAGCAGGGTCAGCGGATGCATGGCACGACGGCCGGCGTGTTGCTCAAACTGTACAGCGGCCAGCGGACAGTCAGTGGCCCACACTTCGCTGTCGGCCGACTGCATGCCATCGAAGGCCTTCTTGCCCACGCGGGCCGAGGCCTCGAAGCCGTGCACGGTCATCGACCAGGTGCCGTCGTGGCCGCAACACTCCATGGTCATTGCCGGCTTCACGCCGGGAATACCCCGCAGCAGGTCGCGCCCGGGAAACCCCACGGCCTGGGCGCGCAGGTGACAGGGCGCGTGGTAGGCCACCTTGTCGCCGGGGCTGCTGAGAAAATCGGTATTGAAACGAGCTTCGTCACGCAGGTTCCAGATGTATTCGCTCACGTCGGCTACCAGGGGCGCGAGGCGCTGGGCCCTCTCGCGATCTTCTCCCTCGAGCAACTCGGGCCACTCTCGGCGCATCATCATAGAGCAGGTAGGGTTGATGGCCAGCACCCTGGCACCAAGCTCAACGAAGGGGTCGAGCAGGTCAAGATTTACACGGGCGTTGGCCCGCAAGGTGTCGAGGTCGCCGCTTTCCCAGGCCGGCATTCCACAGCAACGAAACCCTTCGGCGCAAACAACTTTCACGCCGTTGCGCTGCAGCACCTCGATAGCGTCACGCCCCAGCTCGGGCGAGTTGTGTTGCACGAAGCAGGTCTGGAAGAGCACGGCTTCCGGCGCGTCGGCACTGTTGTCGACATCTTTGCACAGGCCATCGCGGCGGGCCCACTTCTCGAAAGTGCTGCGCGCGAAATCGGGAAGCAGCTTTTCGCGGTGCACGCCGAGTACCTTTTCCATGAACAAGCGGTGAAGCCGCGATCGGTTCAAGACGTTGGCCATGCCGCCGCTCGCTCTTGCCAGGGCGCCAAGTAGGTCAGGGTTGGCAAGCACCCGCTCTCCGAGGCTACCCTTTCTCCTGCGCGCGCGCTGCGCCTTCCAGCGGTGCACCAGGCGCGGAAAATCCAGCTTGAATTCGTGATCGTCGCGAGGCGTATATGGACACTGTACTTCGCAGAGCTTGCACTGGAAGCAGGAGTCCATCACCTGCTCGGTCACCCCTGGCGAAACCAACGACACATCGCCGCCGCAGGCCTCGTCGATCTCCTTGAACAGCAGCGGAAAAGAATCGCAGTACTTGAAGCACATGCGACAGCCCGAGCAGACCTCGAAAACCCTGTCGACCTCGCCCTGCAACGCTTCACTGTCCCAGTAGAGCGTTTCGATGGGATCGTAGCTCAGCCCGGCCGTAGGCTGGTAAGAAATCTTTCGACCGTCACTCATCGCGTTGAGCCTGCTGGCCGAGGCGACCCGCCACCCCTTGGTGGCAGGTCGATCCAGCCGTGTCAGCCCACTTCGTCAAGCAGGGCCTGGAAGCGTCCGGCGTGAGACTTTTCGGCCTTGGCCAGGGTCTCGAACCAGTCGGCGATCTCGTCGAAGCCCTCTTCGCGCGCCGTCTTGGCCATGCCCGGGTACATGTCGGTGTACTCGTGGGTCTCTCCTGCCACGGCAGCGGCCAGCATGCTGGCCGTGTCGCCAATGGGAAGATCGGTGGCCGGGTCGCCGACGGCCTTGATATAGTCGAGGTGTCCGTGCGCGTGGCCGGTTTCACCCTCGGCGGTCTCGCGAAAGTTACCCGCGATCTCGGGGTAGCCCTCCACGTCGGCCTGCTTGGCGAAGTATAGATACCGCCTGTTTGCCTGCGACTCACCGGCGAAAGCCGCCTTGAGATTGTCCAGTGTTCCCGTTCCTTTTAAATCTGCCATCTTGTTGCTCTCCTTGCTCCTTCGTTTCTATGTTTAGTGTTACTGGTTCTCTGGGTTTCAGCAGTTCTAAGGCGTCCGGCAATCACCGCACAGGCCGGTAACGCGAACGTCCATGCCCTGCACCTCGAAGCCTCGGTCCAGCTCAAGCGAATCACCAAGCTGGTCGAGCTCCTCGCTGAAAAAGTCGCTCACGTCACCACACGCGCTGCAGAGAAGGTGATGGTGTCGGTGCGTGTTGCCATCCCAACGGGAGCTGCTCCCTTCTACCTTAAGCTCGGTGGCCATGCCGGCCTCCACGAACAAACGCAGGTTGCGGTATACCGTCGCCAGCGAAACATCGGGAAGCCGTTGCTTGACGGCAGCGAACAGGGCCTCGGCATCGGGATGGTCCGATCGGTCGCGTAGCTCGCGGTAGAGGACCCGGCGCTGCACGGTTGGCGATAATTCGGCGGCCAGAAAAACCTGGGCCACGCCAGCCTGCCGACCAGGAAATCCTTCTATTTGTTGCCCTTTCATTGACTTTGCGAATAATTATCAGCCCTGATCAGGACTGTCAAGCGGGCCGGACGCGAGGGCCAGGCAGCAAGCTACATTTCGCGGCGGCCTTCGAGAGCGCGGCTGACAGTCACGTTGTCGGTGTACTCCAGGTTGCCACCCACCGGTATGCCGTGGGCGATGCGGCTCACCCTTATGCCCATCGGCTTTACCAGGCGGGCCAGGTACACGGCCGTGGCCTCGCCCTCCACCGTGGGATTGGTAGCAACCACGAGCTCAGTTACCCCGTCGCCATCCAGCCGGGCCAGGAGTTCGCGAATGCGCAACTGCTCGGGGCCACGGCCATCGAGCGGCGAAATCGAGCCCTGCAGCACGTGGTAGAGTCCGTCAAAACCGTGACTGCGCTCGATCGCCAGCAGGTCCGACGGCTCCTCGACCACGCAGACAAGGTCGTGCCTCCTCTCGGGGCTGCTGCATATTGAGCAAGGGTCATCCTCGGTCAGCCCGAAGCACAGGGAGCAAAAACGCGTGTCGCTCTTTACCCGCGCTATGGCGTCAGAAAGTTCAGCCGCGTAGCCATTGTCGGCAGCGAGCACGAAGAAAGCCAGGCGCGACGCGGTCTTCTCGCCTATGCCGGGCAGGCGCGCGAGCAACTTGACCAGGCGTTCGAGGGCAGGAGTGTAGGCCAAGCCTCGCGCCTCAGCCCTTGAGCCCGGGAATATTGAGGCCCGGAATGTTAAGGCCGCCGGTTACCTTCTGCATCTCTTCGGCCAACGCAGCCTGCACCTTGCGCAGCGCCTCGTTCACGGCCGCCAGCACCAGGTCCTCCATCATGCGGGCGTCGCCCGAACCCGCCAGCGCGTCTTCGATCTTGAGCTCGAGCAGTTGCATGCGGCCGTTCACCGTCACCGTAACCATGCCCCCTCCGGCGTCGGCCGTGGCACGTTGTTTTTCGGCACGCTCCTGGATGCGGCCCATTTCTTTCTGCAGGTTGCGCGCCTGCTTCATCATGTCGAGCATTCCAAGTTCTGCCATTGTGATCAGTTTCTCCTGGTATCGGGGGCTGGCATCAATCCGACTGGTCCAGCCGCGTAACTTTTTCGATGCGCCCCTGCAATATTTCCTGGGCAGCCTTGACCAACGGATCCTCGCGGGCTTGCGCTTCGGCCTCGCTGTCACGCCCCGCTTCGAGCGTCTTGACAGAAAAAGAATCGGCAACCCTCTCGTTGTTGAGGCCCAGTACTTCGAGTTCCAACTCGGCGCCGAAGTGTTCCCGGGCCAGGCCGAGGACCCGGCCCCTGAGTTCTTTTTCTTCCAGCCGGCGCAGGTGGCCAGACAGCTGCGGCTTGATGCTGAGCTTGTGGGTGTCGAGCTGCAATACCTCGCAGTTGGTGAGTAACACGTAGAGATCAATGCCTGCCTTGTTCTGCACCGAGGCCAGGAAGTCCTCCCAGCGCTCGCCGTGACTGCCTTCAGCGGCTGTCGCGGCGCTCCCTGGCCCGGGCGCCGTCTGCCCCGCTGCCTCCTGCGCCACCGGCGTTCCCAGCGGGGGCGCGGCCTCTTCGGGGGCGGGATCTTTCTCACTGACAGCCTTCGGAGGTTCAGCTTCAGCCTTTGAGCTTTGCGACTTCCCCCGGGCTGCAGGCGGCGGGATTTCAGGCCCACCGCGCAGGCCTTCGAGCAGCTCTGCGGCCATGGCCACGGGCTCGAGCGAGGCCACCTGCAGCAGGCCCATCTCCAGCACCAGCTCGGGAGATTCCGAGCCCCGCAACTGCGAGGCGGTCTTGAGCAGGCACTGGAACACGCGGTGAAGGTCGAGCGTGCTGCGCCGACCGGCAAGGCGTTCGGCCAGCTGTCGATAGTCGTCACCGGCTCCGCGGGGCACGGCCTCGACACCGGCCGAGTCCGCTATGGTCACGTAGCGCAGCAGCTCCATGACCCGCAGCAACAGGTTCGAAGTATCGTATCCGCGATCGCGGCAAAGCGCCGCCAGCTCGACCACCCGGGCACAGTCAGCGTCGAGGATGCCTTCGACAACTGCGGCCACCGAGTCGCGCCCGGCTATGCCGAGAAAATCAGACACGAAGGCCGCGTCCATTTTTTCTTCGCCCGACGCGACCACCTGCTCCAGCAGTGACTGGGCATCGCGCATGCTGCCGTCGGCCTCGCGGCTCAACAGCTCTATGGCATCAAGACCGACACCAAGCTTGTCGACCTCGGCCACGTGCGCAAGATGGCCTACCATGTCGGTCATCGATATGCGCCGGAAGTCGTAACGCTGGCAGCGCGATAACACGGTAGCCGGCATCTTCTGGATCTCGGTGGTGGCCATGATGAAGCGCACATGATCCGGCGGCTCCTCGAGCAGCTTGAGCAATGCGTTAAAAGCACCCTTGGAGAGCTGGTGCACCTCGTCGATTATGTAAACGCGGTAGCGCGAACCCGCCGGCCGGTAAGCCGAAGTCTCGATGATGGCGCGAACGTCGTCCACGCTGTTATTCGATGCACCGTCGATCTCGAGGACATCGACCGACGCGTCGGCCAGCGCCTGGGTGCAAGGCGGGCACTGGTTACAAGGCTCGGCTCCCTTGCGTTCGGAACAGTTGAGAGCCCTCGCCAGCAAGCGGGCCACCGTGGTCTTGCCCACTCCACGCACGCCGGTAAACAGAAACGCGTGTCCCACCCGGTCACGCTCGAGGGCCGAACCGAGGGTGCGGGTAACGTGCGGCTGGCCCACGACCTCGGCAAAGGTCCTGGGCCGCCATCTTCTTGCAAGTACCTGGTAAGCCATGTTTCTGTTCTCGACCACTGAAAACCGCTGGCCCCGGCGTCAACCGAGGCGCGGCAGCTATCCAGCCCCGAAGCAGCTATCATTGTTCACCCCGACGGGCAACGAAAGCCCTCGCCCTGCGCAAGGCCGAAACTCCATTGCGCTGCATCGGCAAACAGTGCAGTATCGGCGACATGAAGCGCCAATCGCACCCTGCTGTCCCCGTGACGGCCTTTTTTCCGCTACTGCTTCCCGTACTGCTGGCCCTGCTTCTGCCCACTACCAGCGTCCGGGCCGATGTCCTCCCGCCGGGAGAAACCATCAGGGAAAGCAACGTCCACGAGGTAGCCGACTACATCACGCCGGGCGTACGCTGGTGCGTAGAAAACGGCATGACCATGGACATCGTGGCCTACAAGCACATTCCGCCGCCGGTCATCTACTCCGAGGCCACCGAAAAATACTCCGGCCAGGTGGTGCTCAACGACGAGGGTCTGGTCGAAAACTGGGTGGCCGGCAAGCCCTTTCCCGCCGTTGACCCCAACGACCCACGCGCCGCCATGAAGGTGATGTACAACTTCGAGCGCAGCATATACTTCTCGGAATCGCTGGATCTTAATTACATGGACGCCGACACCGGCTCGCTCTATACCGACTCCAAGGGAAGGACCCAGTACAACGTGGAGCGACATTTCGTGCCCGAGTGGCTGCGGGTGATGCGCTTCGAGGGCAGGCTGGTACACGAACCCAAGCCCCTGTTGTTGCCCAACAAGGACAGCGTGTTCTACAAGGCCGGCCTCTACCCGCTCATAGAACCCTTTGACCTCAGGGGCGTTGGTGGGGTGAGTTTCAGGTACCAGGACCAGAGCCGCCACGACGACACCTGGCTGTACATTCCGCTTACCCGGCGCGTACGCCGCATGTCGACCGCCCAGCGCAGTGATGCCATGTTCGGCCAGGACATCGACGTGGACAGCTTCGGCGGCTACGCCGGGCAGATTCCCTGGTTCGACTGGAAACTGCTGGGCGTCAAGCCCATGTACCTGTCGCTGCACGGCGAACGCCTGCCCCCCGAACCCTGCGAGGGAGACGGCGGCATGACCTTCTGCGAAAAATGGGAGATGCGCCCCGAGGTATACGTCGTGGAGGGTATTTCCAAGTCCCCCACCTATGCGTTCAGCAAGCGTATTATCTTCCTGGACAAGGAAACCAACGTGGTCAGCGTGTCGGACCTCTACGACCAGGGCGGAGAGTTGTGGAAAACGGTCATGCTCAGTTTTCGCTCTTCGAAGCGACCCAACCCGAAGGTTGATTTTGAGTACGACGAGACACGAATGTTTGCCTACGCGTACTCGGTCATAGACACCCAGCTCATGCACGGCACGAGGGTGGCGATACCCGGGCTGGCCTTTCAGGACGAGGCGGCCTGGTACCTCGACCTCGGCCCCGACGTGGACACGGCTGCCGATGAAGATTGGTTCTCGATTCCCGGGCTGCTTTCGGCCAGCCGCTGAGCCTGCTGCCTGGCAAGCGGACTCCCGGCCCGGGCCGTACGAGGCGACTATCGAGAAAAAACGGGAGACACTGCTAACGGAGAGGTGTCCGAGTTCGGCTTAAGGAGCACGCCTGGAACGCGTGTGTGCCGAAAGGTACCGTGGGTTCGAATCCCACCATCTCCGCCAACGCGTTACGGATGCGATTCAAGACATCGATTGCCTCTCGGATTC
>JACKQG010000172.1_pt1 | contig 94543 bp, 94 predicted proteins | sample 8237621 | NCBI WGS metagenome assembly JACKQG01 (sample SAMN15677084, study PRJNA649215) | marine metagenome | biome: marine; feature: Black Sea; material: saline water; isolation source: suspended particulate matter (SPM) from the Black Sea western gyre | collected 2013-06-09/2013-06-10 | depth...
ATATTGAGGATGAAAAACTCCGTGAATCCGAAGCAATGCATCGAGAATTATCGAATCAATTGAGTGATTCAAATAACATCAAAGCCCTGCTTCTCGATGTAATTTCCCATGATCTAAAAAATCCTGCGGGAGTAATCTCTGGTATTGCTGGAATGTTGACCATGAACGAAGAGGTTAGCGATGAAATTCAACTCATTAAGGACAGTTCCGATGTGTTACTAAAAGTCCTTGACAATACAACTGCATTAGCCCGTATTACCCTGGGTGAGAGTATCAATATGTTGGAGGTTAATATTAGTGACTTGGTTAATGATGTTATTGATGAGTATAAACCAAGTTTTAAGGGTGAAGGAAATCCACTTCAAATCAATGTCGAAACTAACATTATACAAACTGCCAATCCCATTATCGCTGAAGTATTTCAAAACTACTTGAGCAATGCCCTGAAGTATGCACCATCTGGGGAATCGGTTGAAGTGATTCTTAAAAAAGATTCAGAACATATCGAGTTTTCTGTAAGTGATGTAGGCAACACCATTACAGGGGAAGATCGGGATTCAATATTTCAAAGAAGTATACAGTTGGCCAATGGAAAGATGCGTGGATCGGGACTTGGACTGGCAATCGTCAAAAGGATTGCAGACGTACATGGTGCCACGGTTGGAGTCAAGCCCAATCAACCGACAGGAAATACGTTTTATTTACACATACCACTAGTAGTGAAGCAGAGTTGAACATAAAGGAATGGATAATCCTATGACAGTATTGGTTGTTGAAGACGATTTTGCATCGAGACAGTATCTATTATTGCTCCTGAGAAAACTCGAGTACCTATCTATCGCCGCTGAGACAGGGGAAGAGGCTATTGAATTGATGAAGAATAACTCTGCAGACATTTTCCTGTTAGATATTGCCCTAGGACCAGGGATTAATGGAATAGAGTTGGGGACAGTTCTCAAGAAAGAGGATCGCTTTTCAGGAGTTCCAATGGTGGCAGTAACTGCATTTACTAAAGATAAATTAGACAATCTGGATGAAGCCGGTTTCTCCGACTACATGGCCAAACCCTACACCATTGTTCAGTTACAACAATTACTGGAAAAACACCTTAATGAGTAAAAGTTCCCCTCCCCGGGGAACAAATCCGTATCATCTAGCAAAAATAATTCTATAATATAGAATGAAAATTAGTGATATCCTCCATGAGAGAAAAGCCCCCTTTTTAAGTTTCGAAATTATTCCCCCTGCCAGAGGTAGAAGTGCACGTGAGATCTATGAGATCATTGATGAACTGATAGAATTCAAGCCCCCCTTTATTGATGTGACCAGTCATGCAGCAGATTCATATTTTATTGAGCAAGACAACGGAACCTTCACCAGGCACATCAAGCGAAAACGGCCTGGAACCATAGGCTTATGCGCTGCCATTAAGTACCGTTATCAACTGGAAGCTGTTCCTCACCTACTCTGCCAGGGATTTACCAAACAAGAGACAGAAGACGCATTAATAGAATTGAACTATTTGGGTATTGATAATGTATTGGCGATTCGTGGCGATCAATTGCTGTATCAAAAAGCTCATCCCATGGGGCGAGAAGCAAATGAACACGCTCTGGATCTGGTAAAACAGATCAGTAATATGAATCGCGGTAAGTATCTGGAAGATATCCTCGATGCCGATGAATCAGATTTCTGCATCGGTGTAGGAGGTTATCCAGAGAAACACCCCGATGCCCCCAGTAAAAATGCAGATATTAGATACCTGAAAAAGAAGGTTGATGCTGGTGCCCAATACATCGTCACTCAGATGTTTTTCGACAATCAGGATTACTATAAGTTTGTTGATCAGTGCAGGGAAGAAGGCATTACAGTTCCTATCATTCCAGGCATAAAACTGGCAACAAGAAAGACGCAACTTCGCTCATTACCTCATGCATTTTCCGTAAACATACCAGATGATTTAGTAACGAGTCTGGAGTTGGCCGAAACCTCTCATGAACGAGCTGAAATTGGTATCAAGCATGCCATTAAGCAATGCGAAGATTTGCTCAATAACGGTATAGAATGTCTTCATTTTTATATCATGCAGGATGTACGTCTGGTCAAACAAGTCGCGAGAGCACTTAATTTAGCCTAAAGTGGTTCAGTAAGTCGTATTTCACCGGTTTGGAAGGCTTGTAGTTTTCCATCAATCTTGATAAGTGCGTCACCCCTGGCGTTAATCCCTGAAAACTGCCCTTCGAAATTACCTTGTGGAGATTCCCATTGGACTAACTGATTCATTCGGTAGGCTTTTTTGTTCCACTTAGTAGCCAATCGCTCACCGTCATCCAGAGCAGATAACTTTCCAAAAAATAAATTCACAAATGCATCTATTAAACTCGATCTGTCCAGGTTTTCCAATCCCTCAAGTTTGAGAGATGTGGCCAGGTTCTGAATTGTAGGGACAAAATCATCCTTCTCATGGCTCAGGTTTAATCCAATCCCAATGATGGCAGACACAATAGCCTCTCCTTGCCAGTGAAGCTCCGTAAGTATGCCTCCACACTTCTTTGAATTGATCATGATGTCATTGGGCCATTTCAGCTGGATGTCATCATTAATAAGAGGTGAGGTGATTTCCTGGACAACAGTACCTGTATATATGGATAGCATCTGGAGGTTGTGGGAAAGTGAAGTCTTCCGACCAAGATAGAGTGACATCCAAAGACCCAAACCTGCAGCAGATTCCCATCTCCGTCCTTTTTGGCCTTTCCCCTGTGATTGCGCATCACTCACCACCAAAACGTTGGAATCCTGGAACTCTTGACGGCGTCTTTTTAACTCGAGATTGGTCGAATCAACCGTATCAAGAAAAATGGTTTTATCGAGAATTGGGTGGGAATTCATATACTGAGATATGGATTGTGTTGAATAGAATTAACCCTGATATTCGCCAAATACAGATCGAAGGGTATTGGAAATTTCACCGATGGAGGCGTATTCACGAACTGCTAACAAGATAAACGGATACAGGTTTGTCTCCGTATCCTGGGCGGCAGCTTTCAGCTCAGAGAGCGATTTTTTAAGCGCAGCTCCATCACGAGCAGCTTTGACTGATTTCAGGTCTTTCAGCTGGTCCTGGGCGGCAGTTGCCTCTAATTTCAAGATTTCAGATTGAAGTTCCTGGTCATCAATAAATTTATTCTGCCCAATGACAATACGCTCTCCCTGTTCAATATCCTGCTGATATTGATAGGCGCTATTGCCAATTTCATTCTGAAAGTAGCCCAGCTCGATAGCTTTCACCGCACCACCCAGTTCATCCACTTTCTTTAGATATTCAAATACTTCATCTTCCAATCTATCAGTCAAGCTCTCAATAACTTCAGAACCTGCTAGGGGATCGACATAGTTGGTGACTCCACTTTCATATCCGATCACTTGTTGGGTTCTGAGAGCCAATCTTGCAGACTCCTCAGTTGGAAGGGCAAGTGCTTCGTCTCGTGAGTTTGTGTGCAAGGACTGAGTGCCACCCAAAACGGCTGCAAGAGCCTGGAGTGTCACTCGGACTACATTGTTATCAATCTGTTGAGCGGTCAGTGTAGAACCACCAGTTTGGGTATGAAAACGGCACATCATGGCTTTTGGATTGGTAGCGCCAAAACGTTCCTGCATGATTTTAGCCCAGATGCGACGCGAAGCACGGAACTTGGCTACCTCTTCCATTAAATCATTGTGGGCATTCCAGAAAAATGAAAGTCTGGCTCCAAACTTATCTACATCCAGACCTGCTTCAATGGCAGCTTCCACATAGGCAATTCCATTAGCAAAAGTAAATGCCAGCTCCTGGGCTGCCGTGGATCCAGCTTCACGGATATGGTATCCCGAGATAGAAATGGTGTTCCAGTTAGGAATGTGCTCATTGCAGTAGGAGAAGACATCGGTAATCAGCCGTAAAGATGCCTGAGGAGGATAAATGTAGGTTCCACGGGCTATATATTCCTTTAGAACATCATTTTGGATCGTACCACGCAGCTCATGGCTGCTTACACCTTGCTTCTCAGCCACAACCTGGTACATGGCCAGCAGGATGATAGCTGTTGAATTGATGGTCATTGAGGTGGACACCTTGTCCAGGGGTATGCCCTCGAAAAGAACTTCCATATCAGCAAGCGTATCAATGGGTACCCCTACCTTCCCAATTTCACCCTCAGCAATGGGGTCATCAGAATCATATCCAATCTGGGTTGGTAGATCGAAAGCAACAGAAAGACCTGTGGTTCCCTGATCTAGCAGATATCTGTAACGGGCATTTGAGTCTTTAGCGCTGGAAAAACCGGCATATTGTCGCATCGTCCATTTTCTGGAGCGATACATTTCTTCATATATTCCCTTTGTAAAAGGATATTGTCCAGCTTTTTCCCCTTGGCTACTCATCACATGCTCCTAAATCCCGCGCTCGGTCTTGATCTCTTGATAAGCTTCGTTGATAGCTTTGAATTTATCCTCGGCCATTTTTTGGAATTCTGGTCCAAGATGTTGAACCTTATCAGGATGAAACCGTGTTGCCATTGAGCGATAGGCCTTTTTAATCTCCTGATCATTGGCTGAAGGGTCTATCTCCAATATTTTGTAGTAGGAGTTGGTATTTTTCACAAATATGGCCATGATAGCATCCACATCACGGGCATTGAGCTTTAAGTGTTGGCCTATCTCCCTGATGATTTCAACTTCACTGGCATGGACCTGACCATCTGCCTGGCTGATTCCAAATAGAACGTGCATGAGCTGAAGCTTTTCAGCTGTATTCATATGACTATTTATCTGGTTGGCGATTTCGTATATGTAGTAATCTTGTTCCAGCAAATTCTTTAACAATACCAGCATTTCCTGGGCATTGTCACGACCAAAACTTTTTATGAGGAATTGCTTTACATAATCTAATTCTGCCTTGACTACTTTTCCGTCTGCCTTCATGACTGCAGCAACCAGAACCAACATGGCAATGGCAAAATCACCTGGTCTAGTCCGCTGTGAAATTCTTGGGCCTGAACCTTGTCCCATATTAGGATTCGCATCGACCTGACCACCCAACCACCAACCAATTAATCCTCCAATGGGTCCTGCAAAAGCCCACCCGAGTCCAGCTCCGAACATTCTACCTAGCATTTGAATTCCAATATTTTAATTATCATCAGAGTGGCTTACACAATCTCGATGATGTTTGTTCCCTTTTCAACGGTTTGACCTTCGGTCACACCTATCCTTTTGACAGTTCCTGAAACTGGAGATTTAATCTCATTTTCCATCTTCATGGCTTCAATGAGAAAAAGAGGATCACCTTCTTTAACTGCATCACCTGGAGCATGGAAAATCTTGGTCACCAGACCAGGAATTTGAGCGCTGATCAAACCAGCCTTCACTTCCTTAAGGGCATCCCAACCCAATTCCCTGAGGTGCAGGTGTACTGCATCAAGGAGTTCCAGATTAATGGGCGTCCCATTGACGTTCACTCGATTTACTTCGCTGGGGCAAACCCCAACCACAAATGATCGATTGTTCATCAGGACACTATATACCCCTGGCTGAACTTGAATCGCCTCAAAACGCAGCTCATTTCCACCTGTTTTAATGACTAATTCGTTGGCATCGATAGTGAAATTGGCTTCGAGAGATTGTTTGTTGCCATTGATTTCGAACTTCATCAAACATTTCTCCCCAGCTGTGCACTAACCCAGTTTGACCGCGTTTTTTTGGTTGAGTCAGAAGAGTTAGAACTATGTTTGATTTGATTTTGATGATGAAAAAGCGAACCACCTGCAACCAAAAGTACTTCGTCAGTTGAAGCAGCCAGGTCAGCATGTAATTCTTCCCTGAAATTGGTATAGAAGTGGGTATCGTAAGTACCATCACGGAAAACTGGGTGCCTCACCACAGATCGGCAAAACTGAATGGTTGTCTCAATACCACCGATATAAAATTCTCGGAGTGCCCGTTCACTTCGGTTGAGTGCTGAATCTCTATCCTTTGCCCAACAAATCAGCTTGCCCAGCATGGGATCATAGTATGGTGTTATTTCAATACCCTGCCTGATGGCGCCATCAAATCTTGTTCCTGCACCGTCAGGGATTTGAAGCATGACAATTTCCCCAGTAGATGGAGCAAAGTCATTGGCAGCATCCTCGGCATAAATGCGACATTCAATTGCATGCCCTGTAGAGCTGATATCAGATTGTTTGATGGATAAGGGCTGATCTGAGGCAATGCGGATCTGCTCGGCGACCAGATCTATTCCTGTCACCATTTCAGTCACAGGATGTTCCACCTGCAGACGCGTATTCATTTCAAGGAAATAAAAATTTCTATGTTTGTCCACCAGAAACTCCACAGTTCCTGCGCCTATGTATTTGCAACTCTCAGCAGTTTCAACTGCGGCCTGACCCATTTTTGATCTGAGATCATCATCAATGAATGGGCTGGGAGATTCTTCAATCACTTTTTGATAGCGTCTCTGAATGGAACATTCACGTTCGTTCAAATGGATTATATTTCCATGGGTATCGGCCAGAATTTGGAATTCAATATGATGGGGCTCTTCCAGATACTTTTCCACATATACACGACCATCACCGAAAGCTGATTGTGATTCCCTCTCAGCTTTTCCAACGGCATCTTCGAATTCATCTGATGAGTTGACAATGCGCATACCTTTCCCACCACCACCACCGGCAGCTTTGATGAGGACTGGGAATCCGATCTCTTCAGCAACCTTTAAAGCCTTGGAAATGTCAGCAATGGGCTCTTCTGTACCTGGTACTACCGGCACCTGTGTCTTAAGCATGGTTTGCCTCGCCATGGTTTTATCACCCATGATCTTAATGGCAGAAGCGGGAGGTCCGATAAAAACGATACCGGCCCTGGAAACCTCGCTGGCAAAATCCGTATTCTCAGATAAAAAACCATAGCCTGGATGAATGGCTTCAGCACCGGATTCTCTGGCTACCTCAAGTATTTTTTTATAGTTTAGATAACTTTCGGTTGAGGGGGCTGAACCAATATGATAGGCCTCATCAGCAAAAAGCACATGGGGAGCAGTACGATCAGCTTCAGAAAAGACAGCTACCACTTCAATTCCCATTTCTCGGCAGGTTCGCATGACCCTTAGTGCAATTTCTCCTCGATTTGCGATCAAAATTTTCTTAAACATTTATTCAGCTCCTACCATACTTCGAAATTCATCTTCAGTGAGAATTTTCACGTCAAGTTTATTGGCTTTCTCCATTTTGGAGCCAGCACCTGGTCCTGCTACTAAGTAGTCTGTTTTTTTGCTGATTGAGTTTGCCGATGTACCACCAAGCGACTCAACCAATACTCTTGCTGAATCTCGGTTAAAGTGCTCCAGCTTTCCCGTAAATACAAAGGAGAGCCCAGAAAATATGCCTTCACTCCTGGCGCTCACATCGATTGTGGGATTTAAACCATAGCCAGACAATTTTTCCAGGATATCGAGATTATCTGAGTCCTTAAAAAACTCTACCAATCCTCGGGCTACAATTGGACCAACCTCATGGGTGGCTTCAAGATCTTCGACGGTAGCCTCTCCCATGGCAGGAAGGGAACCATATTTATTAGCTATAACCTTGGAAATGTGTTCACCCACATTCCGGATACCCAGACCATGGATTAGGCGCCACAGATCAGCAGATTTGCTTGAATCAATCGCCTCCATGATATTGAGAGCCGACTTTTCTGCCATGCGCTCCAGATTGGCCAACTGTTCCAGGTCCAGCGAATAGATATCTGCAATACTGGCTATGAGACCGGTATCTACCAATTGTGCTACTAGCTTGGTCCCAAAGCCATCAATATCCATGCAGCGTTTGGCAACAAAATGTTCAATACGTCCTTTAATCTGAGCCGGGCAGGAAATATTCTGACAGTAGTGTTTGGCTTCTCCCTCCAGACGGATGACATGTCCATCACATGCTGGGCAGCGATCTGGAATGAGGTAGGGTTGGGACCCTCCTGGCCGTTTTTCCAGGAGGGCTTTCACCACCTCTGGGATGACATCACCTGCCCGTTGAACCACGACGGTGTCACCTACTCGAACATCCTTCCGATCAATTTCATCTTGATTGTGAAGGGTTGCTCTGGCTACCATGACTCCCCCTAGATGCACAGGTTCAAGATTTGCCACGGGAGTAATGGCACCGGTTCTTCCCACACTGGGAACGATGCTTAAAATTTTGGTGATTTCCTGACGTGCTTTAAATTTCCCGGCAATTGCCCATCGCGGGGACCGACTCCGAATACCCATGCGGTTTTGATAATCCAGACGGTTCACTTTGGTAACAGTACCGTCAATGTCATATTCCAGATTTTCTCTATCGTTCTCAAGCTTATTGTGGAATTGAATCACACTTTCGATGTTGGGACATAACTCGTAGAGATCATTAACTGGAAAACCCCAATCCTTCAGTGTTTGAATAAACTCCATATGGGATTCAACGGAGAAGTTATCAATGCGTCCAGGAGCATAAAGATTGATCAGCAGGTTACGACCAGCCGTGATCCTCGAATCCAGCTGTCGCAAACTTCCGGCAGCAGCATTGCGTGGGTTAGCAAAGGGTTGCTTTTCCTGGTTGAGCTGTCGTTGGTTTAATTGTTCAAAATCATGATGTCCCATGAATACTTCACCTCGGACTTCCAGGTAGGAAGGAATGGATCTCGAGTCGTCCCTGAGTCGTAGAGGTAGTGTCTTTAAAGTACGAAGATTTTGGGTGATATTCTCCCCAGTGAAACCGTCACCCCTTGTAGATCCAGCTGTGAATACGCCATCTACATAAATCAATTCTACACCGAGGCCATCCAGTTTTGGCTCAACGACATAGTCGAGCTGCTCTATTTCAAGATCTTTGCGGACTCTTGCATCAAAATTGACTAATTCTGTGTCATCCATTGCATTGGATAAGGAAAGCATGGGGATACTGTGGGTAAGTTGGTCAAAACCTGAAAGCGGCACACTCCCAACTCTTTGTGTCGGAGAATCAGTCTGCTTTAATTCGGGAAATTCGGTTTCGAGGTCTTGCAACTCTCTGAGCATGGCATCATAGACCGCATCAGAGATGGTGGGGTTATCAAGTATATAGTAACGATGATTATGCTCAGTAAGTGCTTCCGTGAGTTCGCGGATCCGTGCAAGGGTTTTTTGTTGATCCATAGGCTGAAAATGTAATCGGCGGGGTATAAAAAAGAAACGCCCCATTAAGGGGCGTCACTGAAATTGTTGCCTGGAATGATGCTTATTTAATCAGCGAGTCCATTTGCTCAGTGATGTAATCAGCATGCTCTTTTTCCTCAGGAACAGCTAGCATACCTTCTCTAAAACGAAGAGAATTGCCTTTGTCCTTTTTGAGGGGCAGGATATAACGTACCATCTTTTTATGGGTACGTGTCTTTCCGCGTACTTTATCTCCAAATGCTTGTGCTTTAGCCATAGTCTTTCCTCCAGTCCTTTAGCGGGGCGAAACTAAACGACAGTCACGCCTATTGCAAATAATTTTGTGCAGCGCTTACTTGAAAGACAGAATATCCTTCTCAAAGACTTTGTGATCGGTATAGCCAACATACTTACGTTGAATATTGAAATCTTTATCAATAACAAAGGTTGTAGGTATGCTGCGTACACCACCATAGGCCTGTACAACACTGCCATCACCATACACGATAGGGTAATTAATGTTCATTTTCTCAGCAAAGGGAACCACAACTTTTGCACCACCACGATCCAGAGAAATGCCCAGGACTACCACATCATCTTCGTAATCATCCTGAAGTTTTATAAAACTGGGAATTTCCATTTTACAGGGACCACACCAGGTAGCCCAGAAGTCCAAGATGATAATCTTACCTTTATAATCAGATAGCGAAACTTTCTGTCCATTAAGATCAGTGAGGGTAAAATCTGGAGCACTTTGAGCAGATACGGATGTTGTACCTATCATAAAGATACCAAAAATTACAAAGAGGATGGCGGCTGAGCTGGCGATAATTTTATTTTTTTTCATTCTATTCCTTCTTTCGTTGTTGCTCTTAGAGCGATTATCACCCATCGAGTTACAAATTACTGCGATGAATATGGCTTTATAATCCCTTCTTTCACATTATGTTTCTCCGCAATTGCTCGAAAACTGTTTAAATGTCAGCCAGCAGTCAATTTCAAGCACCTCGAGTCTGTTTTTGAAGAAGAAGGGGAACACTTATATGAGTCCCAGGAAAATTATCCTGATTTTGGTTGCTATCACCATGATGGTAGCCTGTAGCAATAATTCGGAGTTGGTAAAAGATATGACATCAAGTAAAAAAGATATGGCCGCTATTGATGAAAAATTGGGGCTTAGTCGAATTCAAGATGAAGTGATTTTTCGTCTATTTGCGCCGGGAGAAGACCAGGTAAACCTGGTTCTTTTTAAAAAATATGATGACGATAGAGGTGAAAACCTCGCCATGCTCAAAAAGAGCAATGGTGTCTGGGAAGTAAGTGTTCCCAATGATAAGCTCACAAAATTTTATGCCTATTCAACTTCTGGTTCTGAGGGTATCATTATTCCAGATCCATATTCTCAGGCAGTAGTTAGGCAGAATCATTTCAAGTATCCCAGCAAATCTGTCATTTTACCCCAGGACAATTTTGATTGGCAGGGAGACGAGGTAACCTCTGCTGCAATGGGAGATCTCGTGATTCTTGAAGCCCACCTCAGAGATATGACGGTTCATCCAACATCTGGCGCCCGGCAGCCAGGCACATATAAGGGCTTTGTCGAATCGACCCAAAAGGGCGGCATTGTTCATTTGAAAGATATGGGATACAATGCGGTAGAATTTTTACCTCTCCAGGAGTTCGGAAATATTGAAATAGATTATAAGAATTCAGAACTCAGCACCTGGAATGACTGGAATCCATACGAAGCCAATCACTGGGGCTATATGACCTCATTTTTCTTTGCTCCAGAAATTTATTACGGATCAGATGGTGTCAAGGACCGGGGGATCTGGATTGGACAGGATGGACGAGCAGTCAATGAAATGAAAGAAATGGTGCGGGCTCTGCATAAGGAAGGCATATCAGTCATCCTGGATGTGGTCTATAATCATGTCTCCCAATATGATGACAATCCATTTAAACTCATTAACAAAGACTACTATTTCAGATTGGATGAGGAAGGGGATTATCTCAGCCATAGTGGTTGTGGGAATGATTTTAAAACCGAAAACAGCATGTCTCGGAAAATGATCATCGAGAGTCTCTTACACTGGATGAATGAGTATCACATAGATGGTTTTCGTTTTGATCTGGCTACAATGATCGATCTGGAAACAGTAGATGCTATTACAGCTGCCACTCAAGCAGTAAATCCCAATGTAATTCTCATTGGTGAACCCTGGGGCGGAGGCGGATATAATCCAAGTGAGCTGGCGGATCATGGCTGGGCCTCCTGGAATGATCATTTCCGCAATAGCATCAAAGGCCGGAACCCTCGTGAAAATGATTCGGGTTTTATTTTTGGTAGGCTCTGGGATGGAAATGATACCGAACATTACAAAAAACTCATGCGTGGCTATTTACAAAGTGAGGGTGGACATTTTAAGGATCCCTCACAAAGCGTGAATTATCTGGAAAGTCATGATGACAATACCATGGGTGATTTTATCCGTTTGTCTCTCGGCAAGGTTGGAGCAGATGAAAAGGTCACCAGAGCCCAGGTTGCTCGATTGTCACCAGAAGAGCTGACCATACATAAATTGGCGGCCTTGAATCTTTTGACCAGTCAAGGTCCAGTTATGATAGCCCAGGGGCAAAGCTGGGGTCGGGCCAAGGTGATTGCCAACAGTGTTGGAAATGATCCGAATATGGGCCACCTCGATCATAATTCTTATGAGAAAGATGATGAAACCAACTGGTTGAATTGGGAGGAAAAAGATCTCAATCAAGATCTTGTTGATTACTACCGCGGATTGGTTGCCATCCGTAACAAATATTCTGAAATTAGAAATGCGACTACCGGCTACCGCCAATTTATTGATGGTTCCAATAAACTTTCATTTGGTGTTGCCATGGGAGATGACACCAAGATACTGGTGTTATTGAATGCCAATAAGAAATCTGTTTCTAAATTCTCCTTACCTCCAGGGAGCTGGACCATTTTAGCTGATGCAAATCAGGTATACGCTGAAGGTCATGGAACCATGGAGAAAGTAGCAAAAGTACCTGAGCAATCAGGACTCATCCTCGTTCAATAGGTGATCTATGAAATCGACTACCAAATATCTTCATTTCAATGTTCCGGAGCGAATGGGCTTTGTCAACATCACCAGAGATGTTGCATCCATTGTTCATGAGAGTGGTGTGCAGGAAGGGCTTTGTTTAGTAAATGCCATGCATATTACCGCATCAGTTTTTATCAATGATGAAGAATCCGGATTGAAGGAAGATTACAAACGCTGGTTGGAGTGGCTTGCTCCTTTTGACGCCAGTCCCGAGCGCTATCATCATAATCGCACTGGTGAGGATAATGGAGATGCCCATCATAAACGTCAGATTATGGGACGTGAAGTAGTTGTTGCCATTACCAAAGGTCGTCTGGATTTTGGCACCTGGGAACAGATTTTCTATGGTGAATTTGATGGCAGACGCGAGAAGCGCGTTCTGGTAAAAATTATTGGTGAGTGATTTAGAAGTTAGAAGTTAGAAGTTAGAAGTTAGAAGTTTAAAGTTAAAAGTTAAAAGTTAAAAGTTAAAAGTTAGAAGTTAGAAGTTAGAAGTTAGAAGTTAGAAGTTAGAAGTTAGAAGTTAAAAGTTAAAAGTTAAAAGTTTGGAGTTAAAAGTTTGGAGTTATGCTTACAACAAAGTGTTGCTCAGAGAATAGTTACTCCTCACCGATCAAAGCCTACCCAACATTAAACTCAAGAACTCATTACCTCAGGCCCACCCTTCGAGTCGTTCACTCCGTTCACCCTCAGGGAGACAAGACTTCCAAATCCCTCGAACCCAAAAACCCAAGAACCCATTAACTTATAGCCCCAATTCTTCCTTAACTACCTTGGTCCACAGAGCATAACCCACTTCATTCATGTGCAAGCCATCATGTCCAAAAATATCTGGACGAGGGGTGCCATCTTCACCTAGCATGGGTGTAAACACATCAATATAATATAGATTCTCTACCTCCTCAGTACGTGCCTTGATCAGGGCGTTGGCCTTGGCCATATTTTCTAAATAATCAATACGGGCTAAACTGGGCTTAATGGAGATAAAAAAGATGGGTTTCCTGGGCCACTTTTCAAGCACCTCTGAAACGAAAGTATTGTAGTCGCGAAGTACTATTTCAGGTGTCTTTCCAGCTGCGATATCGTTGTCTCCTTCGTAGACAAGAATAGCGTTGGGACGGTAGGGGAATACGATATCGTCCATGAAATAAATCAAGTCCGACATGTGAGATCCGCCAAATCCGCGGTTGAGCACATTAAGTTCAGGAAAGTCGACGCTTAGTGTTTTCCAACCCCGGATACTGGAACTGCCCACAAAAAGTACTGAATTTGGGCGAGGTTTTTTTAATGAATCAGCAGATTTAAATTCTGCTATTGCTTCAGAAAAACGTTGGGGATCAACCATCACTTCTGGAGTTGCAGTGGGCGTCGGACCACAGTTGAAAATAAAGCTGGTGATGACAATCAGACTTAAGGCAATGGGGCTTATAACTTTTTTCATGGTATTTCTCGCTTATTGAGTGCTAAAACATAACAAAAAATTGTGCTTAAAATATGCAGGAGGGAGTGCTGACAATCAACTTATAAAATCCAAAACCAATGTGGACAGCGCATCCGGTTTGTCCGCATGCAACCAGTGTCCCGCCCCCTCAATAGTCTGCAATTGAGCGAGGGGAAAATATTGTAGAATTTCCGCAGAGAGCGATGGCTCCAGATAATCTGAATTTTCTCCTCGGAGAAAAAGGACTGAACCGATAAAGGATTGATCCAGCTCCAGATTCATTGTCAGGTCGCTGTAATGCTCCAACAGGGCATCCCGATTGAATTTCCAGGCCAGGCTACCGTCTAGTTTCCTCAGGATGTTTTTAAGCAGAAATTGCTGAATGGGAGGGGATTCAATGAGGCTTTGCAGCTCTTTTTTAATTTGATCCCGGCTGGTGAATTCATCTGGATTAATTTCTGATAGCGCCTTCAGAATGAATTCATGTTTCCCTTCCACACGATCCATCCCAATATCCAGAACCGTTAAACTGTTGACCATATCTGGATAGAGGGAAGCAAAGCGCATTCCCACCTTACCACCCATGGAGTGCCCTACAATATGGACATGTTCAAGTCGTTCCTGAGTAATGAACTGGTGGAGGTCCTGTGTCAGCTCTGTATAGTCCATGGCAGATTCATGGGGTGAACTTCCATGGTTACGCTGATCCAATGTGAAAACTTGAAATGATTGACCCCAACGACGAGCCAGGGTGTGCCAATTGTCAGAGGAACCAAAAAGACCGTGCAAGATGATAAGGGGTTCACCTACACCATATTTTCGGTAATGGAGTCTCATTCTATGATTAGAATGGGATCGTTGAGATGCACGCTCCCTGTACTTAGCGCAACGAGATTCATGCCGAACATGACCTTCCCATCCTGCTTTCGATAGGTTGCCAGAGTCTTCAGGGGTTCTTTGGATGCAGCGCCGGTTTTTTGATCGATGGTTGTGACCTGACAACGAGCACAAGGTTTTACCACTAAAAATTCCACTTCCCCAATTCTGATTTTTTTCCACTGATCTTCAGCAAATGCTTCAAAGCCGCTCACCACCAGATTGGATCGAAATCTATCCATGGGAACAGGGCTTGTTAATCGACTATTGAGGTCATCCAGGGATGCCTGGGAAGTGAGAAGGTAGGGATAGCCATCGGCGAAACTGACTTCAAATGAGCGGTCTTGTGGAAGATGGTTCTTTATCAGGGGACGGTGTACATCCTCATTCATGTGAATAAGATGAACTTGTTGCTCCAGGACATCGCTAAACCAGTTGTCAGTTTCCTGATCCACCCATAAACCATCAACCTTATCCTTCCAGATCATGGCCTGTTGTCGAACATTACTATTAACATTCAAGTGTAGCTTGAGTGAGGATTTGTCAGGGTATTTCACCAGGAGGTGGTCGTTGTTCTGAGAGATTTTTATCTGACCCAGTAGAGCTGTTGTGCGTTGGGAGATAAATTTACCTGCTTTATCAATTAGGAGCCAGCGTCTATCTAGTGGAAAGCCACGATCCAGAACCTCACATGCATGGAGATCAATTCCTGAGCAGGATTTGATGGGGTAAATAGAAATTTGATCCAGTTTCGGCATGCAGTGCTTGCCTTAATTATACGTTAAAGTGGAAGTAGATACAGTCACCTTCTTGAACGATATATTCCTTGCCCTGCAAGGATATCAAGCCCTTCTCCTTCAAAACCTTCTCAGAACCATGAACCATAAGATCATCATATTTGAAGATGGCCGCTTTGATGAAGCCCTTTTCGAAATCGGTATGAATTTCAGCAGCAGCTTTGGGGGCAGTTGAACCCTGTTTGATGGTCCAGGCTCTGACTTCTTTTGGACCTGCAGTATAAAATGATTGGAGGTGCAGCAGATCGTATGCCCGATGGATCAATTTATTTAAACCGGGTTCAACGAGTCCATATTCTTCACAAAAGTCAACTTTTTCCTCATCATCCAGCAGGGCAATTTCCTGCTCAAGCTTGCCACATAAACGCAGAGCTCCAGCTCCAGTAGATTCTGCATAATCGAACAACCGCTGGGTCAGTGAACCACGTTCTTCAGCTAAAATTTCATCTTCATCTACATTCGCCACATAGAGAATGGGTTTCATCGTGAGTAAAAAATAGCCCCTGGTTCGTATGGTTTCATCCTCATCCAGAACCATGCTGCGCACAGGTTTGATTTCATCGAGGTGATCTCGTATTTTTGTGAGTAAAGCTTCATCCGCCTTGGCACTTTTATCGCCTGATCGAGCCAACTTCGTCACTCGATGGAGCTGTTTCTCAACAGAATCCAGATCCTTGATGATGAGTTCGCTCTCAATAGTTTCAATATCCCTGATGGGATCAATGGAACCCTCCACGTGGGTGACATTATCATCTTCAAAGCAACGCACGACGTGAACGATGGCTGTGACTTCCCGGATATGTCCCAGAAATTGATTCCCCAAACCTTCACCCTTGCTGGCACCTCTGACCAGACCAGCAATATCCACGAATTCCATGACTGCAGGTGTGGTCTTTTCTGGTTCATAAATTTTTGTCAATACCTGCAACTTTTCGTCAGGAATTGGCACAATACCCACATTGGGGTCAATGGTGCAAAAAGGATAATTTTCAGCGGGGATATCTGAAGCAGTCAGTGCATTAAAAACCGTAGATTTACCAACGTTTGGTAATCCAACAATTCCACAGGTTAAAGCCATTCTCGTATTCCTAAATTCTCTTATCTGTTTAACAATTTATAATCGATGGAAATCTTATGCTTCGGGCGAAATTCACCCAGTAAAATGCTTCTGGTCGAAGCAAACCGTTCTCTTTCCATATCCTCCTCAAGTTTGTTTTTGATAGCGTCAAATGGGAGGGGGAATCGTTTGCGCTCTAATAATTTAACCAGAACCCATTGCTCGTTATATCTCACAGGACCAGCCAGCGTGCCGACGGCGATACTCCTGCTCAGAGCGAATAGGGGGTCGGTTTCACCTCCAGCGGTGATCCAAAACATTTTGTCAGCTGGATCTGTCGAAATGTTAGCATCTCGTAGCTTATAGAGTGATCTGCGAGCAACCGTGCTGTCGGAAAATCCAAAAATCTCAATTTTCAAGCTATCAGGAGCATGGTACTTGCTCAACTTATGGGTATCGTAGTAATTCCGATGGTGATCATCGGTAAATTCAAGTGTATCTGCTATTAAACCCACATATGTGTCTGCAATTATTTGATCCTGACTATCCTGGACTTCCTCCAAAACATCAGGGTGGTTTTGAAGTCCAAGATCCCGGGCTTCACGAGCTATCATTTCATCTCTAATAATGTTTGAAGCAGCAACATACAAATTGCTATAGAGGAGAGAACGATCCAAATTCGGTAGCCTTTTTAAAATCTCAGCGACTGACCACGATTCCCCATCTACTGTGAGCAAAGTTTCCTGTCTCAGATTGTCAAGGCTGTTTGTTAAGCCTGATAGCTCAAGTGCGGGTCCAGATTGAGCCCCGCCAGGATTTAAATGGGCAATAACCTTTGGCCAAACCTGTCTGGCAATTTCACGATTGAATTCGATTTTGAAATCTGCCATAAAATCATTGAGTACCTGTTTGCCCAGGAGATTTTCGCGACGCTCAAGGATCTTATTGTAGATTAAATCACGATTCTTTTGGTAGTCTTCCTCCGTAACAAAAACTTCTTCCTGGCTATCATCGATGGATAAAATATGCCAGCCATACTGACTTTTTACAGGTTGGGATATTTGACCTGCACTCAAGCTATATACTGTGTCTTCAAGAGTCTCGTCCAGATCCCCAAATGTCATCCAGCCCAATGCACCACCATTTTTCGAGAGCATGGTATCCGCGAAAACCTCTTGAGCAAGGGTATAGAAAGATTCATCCCCAGATGCTAACCTTCGCGAATACTCCCTGATGTCTTCCTCGGTTTTTGCAAAGAGATGCCTCACGAACAGTCCTTTTTGACCCCGCTTAAAACCCCTTCTAAGATCCTCCTCAGTGGGGAGGACCAGTTGGTCCTTAACCCAGGTCCTGTACAACTGACGTGATAAGGCACGATTTTCCACAAGGGTTCTCATTCTCACTATATGGGTGCTGGTATCTAAATTCGCTGCTCTACCCTTTTGAGCGAGGATTTTCTGACCGATGAGGAAATTGATCATGTCAGACCGATTTTCCTCACTGTCGAATTTGTCGCCATATAATAAAACAGGGAGGTATGTACGTTGAAAGCTGGTTTCACTTATTTCAATATTATCCACAGTTGCAACCACCGTGCGTTTAGCTTCAGGTGCAGACTCTTCTTTAGAGCACGCGATAAACAGAAATGTGAAGACCAGGAGTAGAACAGGAGCTTTTCGGACCATTAAATTAGAGCCTCACATAGTTTCTCAAAACCAAGGAGATTCTCCTTCGAGCCCAGTGCAATCAATTTATCATCAGCATTCAGCTTATAGTGGGGATCAGGATTAAAGTTCGCTTCTCCGCTGCGCTGTTCAACTGCAGTGATGATGATATCGTGGTTTTTCCTAACTTCAAGATCGATGAGTGATTTGCCTTCCGCCCGCGAGTTCGCTTCAATAAGGATAGTTTCCAAAACCAGGTCAAGATTCCCCCTATTCATGATGAGCTCGATAAAATCAACAACACCAGGTGCCATGGCTTGTCGAGCTAGTTTAGTCCCTGCTGCTTCATAAGGGTTAATCACATGGTTGGCACCAGCCCGGGTCATCTTAGGGATAGATGCTGGAACTGTAGCTCTTGTTAAAATTAAGAGATCACTCTTCAAGCTTCGTGCAGATAATGTCAAAAACAGATTGTCCTGATCATCTTTCAAAACCCCAATAAGCGTGGTGGCTTTCTCAATTCCTGCATTCAACAGGACCTCATCCTGAGTTGCATCTCCTTCGATTAGCACAATATCATTCTGAACAAGAGTGGTGATTTTGTCAACATCCTTTTCAATCACAACAAAACTTTTACCGGCGTTTTGAAGCTCCTTGGCAATGGCTTGTCCCATGCGTCCATATCCACAAAGGATATAGTGATCGTTTAATTTTTTGACTCGTTTCGCCATGCGAAACCTCCTGTAGCGTTTGAGATCCACTGCTTGCTGTGCGATGTGACCAGCAATAATGAAGAATAAACCGATTCCTGAAAACATAATAAAGATAGTCCAGAGGTGACCCAGATCAGACATCTCCCAGACCTCTTGAAATCCAACTGTAGCCAGAGTAATAGCCGTCATATAAAAGGCATCAAACCAGCCGACATGCTCAATAATTACATAGCCAGTGGTTCCTAAAAGGATGATGCCCAGCATGCTCAGGATCAGTTGTTCTATTCTCGTTTCCAGCATCCGTAATAATAGTTTTGGCAATGCCTGAAGGCTATCAAAAATAATGCCTGGGAATGATGCATTTCACCAGGGAAATTCAGTTGATTACTTCCTACTCTCGGCCTTTCAGACCCAATGCTTTTGGATTACATTGTGAGCCGATGAGTACCGCACTGAACACTATTAATTACCCCATAAACGAAAAATTTAATCGGAGTTTGTATGTCAAAGATTGTTGATGTTTTTAGTCGTCAAATTATGGATTCTCGTGGGAATCCTACTGTTGAAGTCGATGTCTATCTGGAAAGTGGTGCATTTGGACGCGCAGCGGTGCCTTCAGGAGCTTCCACTGGTGAGCATGAAGCCATGGAGTTACGTGATGGAGATAAATCGGTTTATCTCGGTAAAGGCGTGACCAAAGCTGTAGCCAATGTGAATGATATCCTCTCAGATGTGGTTATTGGAATGGAAGCCGTAGAACAGCGTGCTGTGGACGAAAAAATGATAGCTGCTGATGGAACTGATAATAAGTCCAAATATGGCGCCAATGCTATACTGGGTATATCGCTGGCAACAGCCAAAGCAGCTGCCATGGATTTTGATCTTACCTTATATGAATATCTGGGTGGTGAGGACGCCACATTGCTTCCAGCACCTATGATGAATATTCTCAATGGTGGCGAGCACGCTGACAACAATGTTGATTTTCAGGAGTTCATGGTCTATCCATTGGGAGCCACCACGTTTAAGCAGGCCTTACAAATGGGAGCTGAGACTTTTCACCATCTCAAGGGTGTTCTCAAAAGCAAGGGAATGAATACGGCAGTTGGCGATGAGGGAGGATTTGCTCCCAACTTGCGTTCCAACGAAGAAGCCGTGGAAGTTATCCTGGAAGCCATTGAAAAAACTGGCTACAAAGCAGGTAAGGATTTATTCATAGCCCTGGATGTTGCCTCGAGTGAGATTTATGATCCTAAAACAGGTTTGTATAGTCTCGCTGGCGAAGGTCGGACACTTAATTCCGATGAAATTGTAGATTTTTATGCGGATTGGATTTCCAAGTATCCTATTGTTTCAATCGAAGATGGAATGGACGAGAATGATTGGGAAGGCTGGCAGAAATTATATGCCAAGCTGGGTGACAAAATTCAGCTTGTTGGTGATGATTTAACAGTGACCAACCCTGTCAGGCTTCAAAAAGCCATCGATATGACTGCCATGAACAGCATCTTGATCAAATTGAACCAGATTGGGACCTTGACGGAAACTCTGGATACTATCAAGTTGGCTCATGAGAACAATATGACCTGTGTTATTTCCCATCGTTCTGGTGAAACTGAAGATACCACCATTGCGGATCTGGCAGTAGCTACTGGAGCTGGACAGATTAAGACAGGATCGGCATCACGCAGCGATCGTATTGCCAAATACAATCAACTTCTGCGTATTGAAGAAGAGTTGGGCGATCTGGCCACCTTTAAAGGTTTTAAGGCTCTAAATCCTAAATAGGGATTCGCATGGCAAATAAACGGTCACGTTCAACTGCAAATCGCTCTACCCGCAAATCTGGTGGCATATTCGAGAATAAAGTCGCCTGGATTTCCGGTGCCATCATTCTACTGATTCTTGTTCAAATCTTCGTGATGAGAGATGAGGGGCTGTATAGTCTGCTCAGACTCAAGCAGGAGATCAGAGATATGGAATCACATATAACTCGCCTGGAAATAGAAAAGGCAGAGTTAGAGAGTGAGCGTGACCGCTTATTAAATGATCCAGACTATCTGGAACGCATCGCCCGGGAAAGATTTCGCATGGCAAAACCAGGTGAAAAGGTATTTCACGTTGTGACGGAAACCAAAAGGGATGGGGTGCGCGATAAATGAAAAACGACAACAGAAGAGATCGATTTTCACCCATTCATTGAAGCATGAGAATTGATTGCGGAACTGGCAGAATCATACTTCCTGGCAGAGGGTCTTAGAGGCTGAAATTCACCAGTCTCACCATAACTCAACATTTCAAAGTACAACAAACTTCACCCTTTCCAAAATCAACAAAATAATAGTACCGGTGATTCTGGGCGTGCTAATGCATGGCAGCCTGTTTGCTGAAGGTAAGGATTCGCTGGCCTATATCTTTCGTCAAGATAATCTCTCTACCAACAATGACTTTCAACTCAATTACAGGCAGAGCTTTTCGGGAAGCGATCTAGAGGTAACGGACGCCTTTAAGTACAAAGTATTTTCATATGACAACAACCTGTCAGATGAAAAACAATATTCCATTCAACATCGCTTGCGGACTGATTTTTCATGGGGTAGCACTCGGAATAAAAGCATTCGTTTGGAGAGTGGTCAACATCAGGACCATCGGACTGGTCTGGCTTCAACGATTGACAATTGGGCTCTGCTTGCTGGTTTAAAGCATAATGACAACCTGTCCCTGTTTATTGGTGGTAGATCAGTAGAGCGATACGGGATTGTGGACAAGGGTTGGGCAAGTGAACTGGATATTCGCAAATCCTGGCATTCTCCTATGCACCGATCTTTAATCATGGTAAATGGATCCAGAGATCAATTAACCGAACATTTAAATCACACGCTAAATGCCCGAGGGGAGTATTTTGTCCGATTTGGTGATGTCTCCACTTTTCAAACTTCCATATACCAGGAAGCCCGCTTGCAGGCATTTTTTACTGACTCGCTAGGGAGTTCTCAATCCCGTAACAATGAGAACTTGAACTGGCAAAATAGGTTCACTTATCACCTGAGAAAAAATCTCCATCTCTCTCATCGCCTCGATTGGGGAGACCAACTGACGGAGATCAGTCGAGAACGTGTTGATCAAAATTCCACCGTCAATCTATCAAGTGAGGATAGGAAACGATTTTCATTGTTAAATGAAACCTCCCTTGAATTGAATAATCCCAACTTTTCAACCTTGACGGCCTTCAAAGTTGAGAATTCTCAGAATAAATACTATGTGGATTATACTCAGGTCCTTTATCAGCTCAAGGAATCCCTGCTCTGGCAAAATACAGGACTTATTGACACACTCACGTGGATTTCATCGCTTTCAAGACTTGAATATGATACGCCTGATACCACCAATGATGATGACCGGGATGAATGGCGGCTCAATACAGAAATCAGAATACTTTGGGCGCCTTCTCCATTTTATAGTCTTGAGTTTGGCACCAAGTTGGGGATGTTCCACCTCATATATCTTTTTAATACGCGCAGTTCGGAAAACCATTGGAATCGCAATCTGGTGTTATGGTCAGGTGTCACCTGGCGTAAGCAGAAATGGTCAGGGGATGGTCGAGCACGAATTCGCAGTAATTATTTTGACTATGATTACGATGAGCTATTTATTGAATTAGAGCAACCTTCACGAAGCTTTGTTCACAGATCTCTAGACTTAAACAAAAAAATCAAATTCAATATTGGACGGCGTTGGTCAATTAGTTCTAAGGCAGCCTTTCGCTGGGAAGATGAAGGTAAACTGAAGTGGGATTCTTTTATTCAGCAGGTTAACAGCAGTAGAGAACAGTCTGAATGGAGTGCTGAGCTTTTTTACAACTATAAGGGTTGGGAAGGCTGGATGGGCTATCTCACTCATGACAGGGTGATTAAATACACTGCTGCAAACCGTGAAACGGATCGCTGGCATGGCCAGGGTCCTTTGCTGGGTGTCAAATACCAGTTGGGTAAACGCATTGATCTTCGTGGAGATGCACGCTTTATATCAGTGGAAGATGGTGATCGGGAATATCTGCTTCCTAAAGTCTACTTTACCCTGGTTTACCGCTAAGCAGATTCAGGTAGGGGCTTTTCCAGCTCATCAATGCGCTCATTGAGTGTATCAACATATCCAGAGAGATGTTTCTGGACATCGCGGATAGCCTGATTGTAATAATGTGGTCCAATATTTTCGCTGAAAAAATCCAATAAGAATTCTGCCTCAAAATTACCTAATTCCTGACTCATTTCGGTGGTGAAATAGGTTTGGATCTGCTGGATCAGATTGTCCTTCATTGCTCTTGAAAAGGTATTGATCATACTCGAAGTTCCTTTGTTGAAAGCTGTTGCCACACAGCAATTTATGCATTAATATAGCCTACACTTTAAAAACAATCTTCAAAGTCAAAAGTTGGAAAAATCATGATTCACATCAAAAAAACGATGTGTGTTTGTGCTGTGGTAATTGCAGTCATTTCACACATATCTCCAGTATTTGGAGCATTCGAGTATGTAGGGCTGGGGTGGCCAGCTGCAACGGCAAACATCAGGGTCCTGGGACAACACCCCCACCACTTCGTTGTAAATCCGGCTTTAATGGAGAATGGATTTCATCCTCAGATCAGCCTTTCCTATCAAAACCCCTTTCAGTCTCTTGACCTACAGGCAGGTTCTGTGACCATCCATCACTCAATATGGCAAAGACCGTATATTCATAGCCTGGAATATTTCGGGGATGAACATTACTCTGAACTAAAATTCGTCAATGGAACTACCTGGAAACTCGAAAAGGGCTTCAGGATTGGAATGACTATGAATTATCATCGGCTTTCCATGTCAGGTTTCAATAGTCGGCATGCCATGACACTATCTTTGACTTCGTATGCCCAACTCTCAGATCAAATAAAAGTGGGTTCTGTGGTGGAACATGTCATTCAATGGGGGCAAGGCTTAACCCTACCTCAGAATTTTCAAATGGGTGGGCAATATGATATGGGTCCAGCAACAATTGTCGTTGCCCTTGAGAAAGAATCTGCTCTACCCATGGAAGCCTGCCTCGGGATGTTAATATCTCCAGGTTCCTTCTGGCAGATAGGTGTTGGATACCGAGATTTTAGCGGGATGATGTCAGCTGGTTGGCGTATTCGTACTCAAAGAATTTCACTTCACTATGCCTGTGTAGTGCACCCCTATTTGCCTGTATCGCATGGGTTTGGGCTGGAGTTGATATTGCCATGAGACTCATCATTGTATTTCTCATATTCACCGTAAATGCATATGCTCAGGTCGACGATAATCTGGGGAATGACGAGTTGGATGATCCTGATGAAAGTCAATATTTAGATCAACTTCTGACTGCGTTATTTCAACCATTTTCAATTGAAACTGTTGATACCAATTCTCTCCTTGAACATGGTTATTCCAGGGAGGCAATGGAGGTTATTTATAAATGGCGAAAAGGAAATGGGACACTCCTCTCGTTAAAGCGGAGCATTCATGGAAATGATTTAATTCTGCTGAACAATGATGTAAAAACGGGTGCTCAGCAAACTCAAATCCACTTACGCCAACGCTTGCATTATTCACCTTCAATGAATGGGTGGCGGATTCTGAATAAGGGCCGCATATTAAACAAATGGGGGTCCGTAAATGTTCTAGCCGAACAAGACCCAGGTGAGAATCAATTAACTGACCATTCCATTTTGACGTTGAGCAGCCACTCCATCCCCTGGTTTGACCACCTCATTCTCGGTGGATTTCATGTGAACTGGGGTGGCGGATTGATTCTGAATCAACAGGGATCACGCCCAAGTCTAAATCCCAGATCACTTCTGCGCACAAAGCAATCAACCATTCGACCTCATTACTCAAGCAGAGAGACGGACTACTTTCAGGGGGCTGCTGGCAGCTTTTCACTAAGCAAATTTCATGGAGCCTTCTTTGTCTCCAGTCGCATTATGGAAGGTTTGTGGACCGGCAATCAGTTCAGGGAAGATGCTGACGGAATCCACCCATCTGGAAAGATCCTTGAGTCCAGACGGGCTAACGATTATGGATTGGCATTGGAAGCGCTCTTGTCAGGGACACAACTCTATGCATCCACAATCTACACTCCAGAGGCAAAATCAGGTCTATCCTATGAGTTGGGGTTCTCGCAGGAGTTGGCTCATTCCCAAAAGATTCAAGTCTACACAAATAGTTTTGATTACGCGAATCACAGGATGACTGTTGCCTGGGCATATTTCACCTCACCGCTGCGTGTATCGCTTCAGTACAGGCATTTCATCACAGACGAGGTTTTAGCTCCCGGCTTCACATCAACACTTCTGGGTACATCTGCCTCAAATGAAAAGGGAATCTCGGTTCGAGCGCAAGTACGACCCACTGGAAAACTGCAAATCCGCTATGCCCTTGATACAGGTAATTCAGTCGAGCTCCAAACTGTTGATGATTATAGGACGATTCAGCAGCACAAATTGCAAGTCATCCAGAAACTGATTCAGGGGGTCTTCCAGTTTGATTATAGTCGGAAAAATGAGCATCCTATTATGGTTGGGGATATCTGGCTTGGGCAATTCTCAACTTATAAAATCAGTAGATGTGCCGTTTCCCTGGTTCACAATTTTTCACCCCAATTTACGTATCGAGTGAATTTGAAATCAGCTTTTAGCGGCAAAGAATCAGCACTCCTTGTCCAGCAACGTCTGCTTGGTAAAAAGGGCAGATGGAAATGGACAATTGGCCATGTGAGATTCACTATTCCCGACTATACCTTGAGATTAAGTGTCTATGAGACCAGTGTGGCAGAAAGCTTTAGCTTTTATACCGCTTTTGATGATGGTGATCGATGGTTCGTGTATCTGAAGCAACAGAGTCTCCATTGGTTTGATATGGAAATGAAATTGGTCCAAACTCGTTCCTTTGATGACCCCAATATGCCCAAACAACTTGCTATAAGCCTTCAGATGTCCGTTGTCTTATAATTCCCCCCAGACTATTTTCAACGCTAAATATGAACCGACAGCGATATATAGTTTTAATACTCCTCCTGCTTTTTTCGATCACTTCGTTACAGGCAAGACGGACTGAACTTATTCTTCAAAAAGCGGCTGATGATAGATATGTCCCGGCGATTCCAGTCTATGTGATCAATCAATACCAATATATTTCACTCCAGGATTTGCTGGATGCCTATAAAATTTCGGCTTTCTTAAACCCTGCTGTCAGGAAGTCGGTCTTTCGTATCGGTCGCTTGAAATTCAAGGTTACAGCGTATAATCACTATGTCATGGTTGAGGACAGAACCTTTCAGATGTCCCATTCGGTGATTTTCTTTGATGGTGAAACATACCTGCCCATGGATGATTTTGTAGGTATCCTCAAAATGGTAGGTCTGGTTTCAGGAGTGACCATATTGTCAGGCACGGATGAAGATGATATGCAGGTTGAGCCAACCGCTGAACCCACACAATACTCACAATTTGACATCGTGTCCGCCAACATCGAAGAACGTCAAAATGGAACGGTTATCCGGATTCGTACCGCCAATCGCTATGATGCTAATTCTGTAAAAGCCTGGATTAATCGCGAGGAGTGGCTTTATGTCACATTGCCTGGCGCTAAAGTTAATAAGTCGATTCTAGATAATACTGAAATCCCAAAAAACAGCAGTATCCGTAAAGTCACAGCTGATCAATTAGATGGCACCTCCCAACTTACGTTCCGTCTTCGTGGGACAGTTGAGGGTGTAGATGTTTTGCACCGCGATTCGCCTCCAGAAATATTACTTACTATTCGCAGACCTTATGTTATTGATCAATCCCACTATCTTGAAAAAGAACGTCAGAAATGGAAGCTTGATAAAATTGTGCTGGATGCCGGGCATGGGGGACACGATCCAGGGGCTCGTGGCAATGGTCTAAGAGAAAAAGAAATCACACTCGATGTTGTTAAGCGATTGGGAAAATTGATTGAAACCCGCACGGATATTGAAGTGATATATACCAGGGATACAGATGTGTTTGTCCCGCTCTGGGAACGTACAAAGATTGCTAATGAAGCTGGCGGAAAAGTTTTCCTGAGCATTCATGTTAATGCAAATAAGAATAAAAAGGCTTCAGGGTTTGAAACCTATTTGCTCCGACCTGGAAAAACAGATGCTGCTATTGCCGTTGCTGAGATGGAGAATGCCGTAATAAAGCTTGAACAAAATACTGATCAGTACGACAAGTTGAGTGCTGAACAACTCATTCTCGCCACCATGGCTCAAAGTTCCTTTATGCAGCAAAGTGAAACTCTGGCTGACCTGACACAGAGAGAATTTGACAAAAAGCTGGTGGGGCAAAACAGGGGTGTCAAACAAGCCGGATTTATTGTGCTCATCGGCGCTTCAATGCCCAATGTACTCATTGAATTAGGATTTATTTCGAATAAGAATGATGCCCGCAGATTGAAACAGGCCTCTTATAGACAGAAGGCCGCCCAGGGTATATTTGATGCTCTGATGAAATACAAAACACGACATGAAAAGTTATTATCCCCGTGAATGAACTAAGCGCAGAACAAGCCATTGGTGTTTTTGACTCTGGACTGGGAGGCATCTCAGTGGTACGAGCCATTATTGATTTATTGCCCCATGAACACCTCGTGTATTTTGGGGATACAGCAAGAGTCCCTTATGGTTCAAAATCTGAAGAAACGGTGAATCGCTTTGCCTATCAAATTTCTTCATTCCTGAGAGAAAAACAGGTCAAAATGATTGTTGTGGCCTGTAATACAGCCTCAGCTGTTGCCTTGCAGAGTCTGCAGCAGAGTTTTGACATTCCAATAGTAGGCGTGATTGAGCCCGGCTCTGAAGCTGCCGTAAACACCTCGAAGCATAAACGAATCGGAGTGATTGGCACCGCCTCAACTATCAGATCAGGCGCCTATCGGACAGCCATTAGAGCGCTGGATCCAGACATGGAAGTGACTGATCAGTCTTGTCCCCTCTTGGTTCCACTTGTGGAAGAGGATTGGCCACATGATGGTGTTGTAAGACAAGTACTGGAGAGTTATTTGGAACCATTCAAAGTCCAGTTGCCAGATTCGCTTATCTTGGGTTGTACTCATTATCCCTATCTCAAATCTATCATTCAACAAGTGATTGGACCCTCAGTTCGTCTTGTTGATTCAGGAGAGGAAACAGCGACCCAGGTGCAAAAAGTGTTAAAAGAAATGGGATTGTTGAATCATGGGAACGGTGATCCAGGTAGGCATAAATTCTATGTTTCTGACTTTCCTCAAAAGTTTGAAGAAACGGCGTCCCGTTTTTTAGGTAGACCCCTTGATAAACTGTTTAAGGTTGAGTTGGAAGTTTTGGAATCTTACAAATAAGATACACCTCACCATTTCAATAAAGATTAGGGAAAATTCAACGTGGTGAATCCGGATTCTAAATCTGTTTTCGATTACATCTTCGGATTAACGGTACCTGGTGTCAAACTCGAATTGTCCCGGGTTGTCGAATTCATGAATCGGCTGGGTAATCCTCATACTGCCTATCCTGTTATTCATATTGCTGGAACCAACGGAAAAGGCTCCACCGCAGCCATGTTGGCCGCTATTCTCAGCGCTTATGGCAAAAAGACTGGATTGTTCACTTCGCCACATTTGATCACACCCAATGAGCGTATTCGGGTAGGGAATACCCTGGTCTCTGATGAATTTATCATCAGCAAAGTTGAAGAATGGCGTGTTCATATAGACCGGTTGGGCATTACGTTTTTTGAAGTCCTCACAGCCCTGGGAATGGAATATTTTAAGCAACAATCAGTCGATTATGCAGTCATAGAAACTGGACTGGGTGGCCGGCTGGATGCCACCAATGTGGTGGATCCTGTGGCCAGCATTATTACCAGTGTGTCCATGGACCATGAGAATATTCTGGGCGACAATCTCGCTCAGATTGCAGGAGAAAAGGCAGGCATTGTTAAATCGGGGCGTCCCATTATTCTGGGGAAGAATACCCGTGTTGTCCAACAGGTCGTGGAGCAAAAGAGTCAACTGGTTTCTGCGCCCTATGTATATGTTCCAAATCAGGTCAAAATTGAGGCTATCAAGCCTCATGGGTTGTCACAACGTATCCGATGCACGAATGCTGGGCAAACCATTGAGGTTGAACTACCCCTGCTTGGACGTCATCAGGTGGAGAATTTCACAAATGTACTGGCAGGTCTGGATGAATTAGGTTTCAATTTAGATGCTTCTATCATTCAAAAAGGTTTGGATGACATGATCTGGCAGGGTCGTATGCAAGCTCTGCAAAAAGAACCTCTTGTACTCTACGATGTTGCACATAATCCAGAGGGCCTTGCACGGTTGTTGGATTCGTTGCGAGAACTAGGTAGAGCAGATTCAATAATTGTGGCAGCATTCAATGCGAGAAAAAACATCCAGCCTATGCTCGATCTGCTTAGTACGTGGTCAGGAGAGGTATTATTCACCGTCTTTCCAGGACATTCTGCAGTTGAAAAGGAGACACTCATGCATTTGGGTATCCATCCCGATTTGATAGCATCTGATCTCCAGACAGCGTATACGCGATCACTTGAACTGAGATCGAATGAGCGTCAATCCATCTGCTTCATCGGAAGTCACTATTTGGCTGAGTCTCTCTTTCCCATGTTTGATAATTCTCATCAGAATTGAGTTTCCACTTCAGATGAAAAAAAGTGTTTTTGGAATTCACCGCGCCTTTATGGGCTCCGGTAAATGTTGAGAGCAAGCCAGAATTGTATCTGGAGTCTATATCACACAGAGAAATAATAAATTAGATTTTTAATTGACAAGGTATAGGTCTGGTTTAAATTCACCTTAGCAATTCAAACGCTGAATATGCAGATTTAATCTCCCAACAATACTTTTTTACAGAAATTTAACAAAAATATCAATCACAAAAGAACAGGTTTATTTCAATGAGTTTAACCATTACCCAACTTCTGAAAATGAAGTTGAAAGAGTTGGCAGATATTGCCCAGGAATTGGCAGTACCAGCAGTCAGTGGTCAGAAAAAGATGGATCTTATCGAAGCCATCATCGAAGCCCAAACGGAGAGCGCCGGAATGATGTTTTCCAAGGGCGTTTTAGAAATCTTGCCCGATGGATACGGCTTTCTCAGGGATGCTGACAATAATTATCTGGCTGGCGCCCATGACATCTATGTCTCACCGTCTCAAATCAAACGATTCGGATTACGTACAGGACAAATAGTCTGGGGTCAGGTTCGCCCACCTAAGGACAATGAGCGCTATTTCGCTCTGCTCAAGATTGAGGCGATCAATTATCAGAATCCCGAAGAAGGCAGAATAGTTCCTCAGTTTGACACACTAATTCCCCTCTATGCTGACACCAAATTGACTCTGGAACGTGGTCCTAAAAGTTATTCTATGCGTGTTATGGATTTGATAAGCCCTGTGGGTAAAGGTCAGCGAGGTCTTATAACTGCTCAACCCAAAACAGGTAAAACAATCCTGCTTCAGGATATTGCAAACTCCATCGTTCAAAATCATCCTGATGTTACTCTTATCGTCCTGCTCATTGATGAACGACCTGAAGAAGTGACGGATATGCGCCGTATGGTTGATTCTGAGGTGATCGCATCTACTTTTGACGAGCCACCAGAGCGCCATGTTCAAGTCGCGGATATGGTCCTTAATAAAGCAAAATGTATGGTAGAGTTTGGCAAAGATGTGGTCATTCTTCTGGATAGTCTGACGCGTCTTGCCCGTGCTCACAATGCGGTTATCCCCCATAGTGGTAAGATTTTATCTGGTGGTATTGATTCCAATGCCCTCCATCGTCCCAAGCGCTTCTTTGGTGCCGCTAGAAATGTGGAGCATGGTGGTAGCTTAACCATCATGGCCACCGCGCTTATTGAAACTGGATCCCGTATGGATGATGTAATTTTTGAAGAGTTCAAAGGTACAGGTAACATGGAATTGGTCCTCGATCGTCGTCTCAGTGATCGTCGAATCTATCCTGCTATCGATATCAATCGATCTGGTACCAGAAAAGAAGAACTGCTTCTTTCCAAGGCTGAGCTTTCAAGAACCTGGATATTGAGAAAATTGCTCAACGAGATGACCCCTGTTGAAGCCATGGAATTTCTCCTGGAACGGATGCAGCGCTCCAGCACCAACAAAGAGTTTATTCAGACGATGAATTCATAGCTGAAAAGCATTTTACATACTGAAAATTGAGGGGCGTGGATAGAATTCTACGCTCCTCTTTTTTGTTTTGAATCCACTCGCTTTTGATATGAATAAATTCCAATTCAATGCTCCACCTTTCACTTGCCTAGAGCGGGGGGGTGCGGATATATTGCGCGGCTTTATATGAGGAGGAGAGAGGAAATGAGTTTCACTAAAAGAATCAATGCTTTACAACCCTCAGCCACAATGGCTGTTATGGAAGCTGCTACGCGTTTACGTGAGCAAGGTGTTGATATCATATCCTTTGGTGCAGGCGAGCCTGATTTCGATACACCTGACTATATTATCTCTGCAGCAAACAAAGCACTTGCTGAAGGTCATACACGCTATACGGCAGCCTCTGGAACAAAAAGCCTCAAGCAATCCATTGTAGACAAACTAAAGCGGGAAAATGGACTGGATTACGAGATCAACCAAATTGTGGTTTCCAATGGTGGTAAGCATTCTCTTTTCAATATAATGATGACCCTTTTTGATGAAGGTGACGAGGTTATCATTCTCTCCCCATATTGGGTGACTTATCCTGAGGTAGTAAAATTAAGCGGTGCTGATCCAGTCTATGTAGAGACGTCAGAAGAAGACGGATTTCAAATCACAAGTGAACAGTTGCTTCAAGCAGTATCAGATAAAACCAAAGGGATTATCGTCAACACGCCCTCAAATCCCAGTGGCGGAGTGCTGAATCGTGAAAGCCTGAAAGCGATTGTCGATGTGGCTACATCAAATGATTTGTGGCTCATTAGCGATGAATGTTACGAAGCTCTTGTATATGATGGGGAACATCTGAGCCTGGCAGGGTTTGAAGGTGCCTATGAAAAGACGGTTACTGTACAGACGATGTCCAAAGTTTATGCCATGACCGGATGGCGAATCGGCTATACAGCCTCTTCAGCAAAACTTGCAGCTGCCATGGGTAAATTTCAAGGTCAAGCAACGGGATGTCCGAATTCCATCGCCCAGTTTGCCTCTGAGGTAGCATTGAGGGAGGATCACACCGAACTGTCGAATTGGAGAGCCCAATTTGTTGATCGCCGGAATTATATGGTTCAAACCTTAAACGAAATGCCCGGTGTTAAGTGTCTTTTGCCAGAAGGTGCATTCTATGTTTTTCCAAAGATTTCAGGTCTCTTTGGTAAGAAGGCTGGCGATGTTGAAATCAAAAATGACATGGATCTGACAAAATATTTATTGGATGAAGCTCATATTACGGTGGTCCCTGGCTCAGCTTTTGGAGCTGCGGAACACGTTAGATTGTCCTATGCTACATCCATGGACGCTATTAAAACAGGTCTTGGCAGATTTGCCGACGCTGTTGCTAAATTGAATTGATGAAGGGAGTACCCATAAAATGAAACCAGGAATCCATCCTAAATACGAGTTGCACAAGGTTGCTTGTGCCTGCGGGAATAGTTTTGAGACCTATACCACGGTTGGTGAGCTGCATATAGAAATTTGCAACGAATGTCACCCATATTTTACTGGAAAACAGAAATTGTTGGATACGGCTGGTCGTATTGATAAGTTCCGTAAAAAATATGGAACAGCTGAAAAAGCTAAATAGATCCGTTACAAAGCTGATTTGACGCCCAAACGCTCATTTCGCGTTTTTACCCAGGCATTTCTTACCGCCCAACAAACTATTTTGGTCGGTGGGCAAGCTATCATTGAAGGTGTAATGATGCGCGTGCCTGGAGCATATGCTATTGCTGTGAGAAATCCCAAAGGTGAGATTATTACCAGACGCCAGGAATTCATTTCACTTACAGAAAAGATCGCCCTATTTAAGAAACCCGTCCTGCGCGGCATGATCGCACTTTTCGAGTCTATGAAGATGGGTATCGGTACGCTCAATGAGTCTGCCGAAATCGCCTATGAGGAAGAAAGCTCGGCTGAGATGACAATGAAGGACAAGGTTTTATCCTTCCTTGGCACCATGCTGGCCTTAACGATCGGACTGGGTCTTTTCTTTGTGACACCACTGTTTGTCACAGGCAACTTGCTCAATCTCTCAGAAACGGCATTTACTTTTAATGTCGTATCAGGAATTATCAGAATCGCCTTATTCCTGGCTTATCTCTGGGGTATATCGCTCCTGGATGATGTGAAAAGACTCTTTCAATATCACGGTGCTGAGCATAAGGCAGTATACACTTTTGAAGCTGGTAAGGCATTGGATCTAGATTCTGCAAGACCCTTTCAAACTCAGCATCCACGTTGCGGTACCAGTTTTATTTTTATAGTGCTTTTGTCCTCCATTATCATGTTTGCCTTTATCGACAGCATTGTGAAACTATTTGCCGGCGAAATGACACTACAGATAAGATTACTCACACATCTGCCATTAATCCCACTGGTTGCTGGAGTTGGATATGAAATTTTGAAGTTAAGCTCAAAATATCGTCATATCGCCTGGGTGAGAGCATTATCAGCTCCAGGTATCTGGCTACAGAACATCACAACCCGAGAACCTGATGATGACCAGCTCACCGTAGCCCTTGAATCACTCAAGTTTGCTTTTGGTGATGATCTGGAGAAATATCAGGGTCAATCTTTTGTCGCAGAGGCTATCGACTAATGTTACTGGATAAACTTCCTGATCTTAAAGTGAAGTTTAAAGAACTCGAGGGTCAGCTTTCTGATCCTGAGATCATGACCAATAATCGCAGGTATGCGAAAATAGCCCGCGAGCACAACGAATTATCCCACGTTTTAGAAGTATTTCATAGTTATGAAGAGCTCATGACCAACATCGAAGAGGGTGAATCTATCCTCCAGGGTGATGATGATGAACTTAAAGAAATCGTTCGGGAAGAGCTGGACGATACTATTGCTGAAAAAGCCAAATTGGAAGACGACTTAAAAATTCTTTTGATCCCTATTGATCCCCTGGATCAAGGAGCGGCCATTCTTGAAATTAGAGCTGGAGCCGGTGGTGACGAAGCTGCCTTGTTTGCCTCGGATCTGGTTCGCATGTATCTGCGTTATACTGAAACCAACAACTGGAAACACGAGTTTATCACTTTAAACGAGCTGGGTGGAGGGGGCACGAAAGAAGCCATCATCCAGGTGACAGGTGAAAATGCTTATGGGACTTTGAAATTTGAGAGCGGTGTTCATCGGGTTCAACGTATTCCACAGACTGAGAGTAGTGGCCGAATTCACACCTCAGCCGCCACTGTGGCTGTTTTACCGGAAGCCGAAGAGGTTGATGTTGAAATCAACACTGGAGATTTAAGAATTGACACCTTCCGTGCCAGTGGTGCAGGAGGACAGCACGTCAATAAAACTGAATCTGCAATCCGCATTACACATATTCCGACTGGTATGGTTGTTTCCTGTCAGGATGAAACTTCTCAGCATAAGAACAAAGACAAGGCGATGAAAGTTTTGCGTGCCCGTATGCTGGCTGCTGAACATGAGAAACATGATAGTGAAGTTGCTGCCATGCGTAAAACTCTTGTTTCTACAGGTGATAGAAGTGCCAAGATCAGAACCTACAACTATCCACAGGGCCGAGTGACAGATCACAGGATCAACTTGACCCTATATCGTTTGGAAGAAATTACCAATGGTGATCTTTCTGAGCTTCATGAAAAACTCGTGGCGGCGGAGATGGTCAATCGACTGGAGTCACTTTAAGCATGGGTTCCTCTCGATCGATGCGCACCTGGCGCAAGTTTCATAGATATACATTTGGTTATAGTAAATGGATTAGTCTGGTTTCAGTTGTACTGCTTCTTGTCATTTCGATTACGGGTATTCTGCTTGTCCACCAGGATGAATTGAAGCCCATCCAGAAGTCTCGAGTACCCCTCAGTGTACTTCCCAGTCACTATGAGAATCGGCTAGAGATCACTCGGGATAGACAGGGTACTAAAGAAATATTCGCCGAAGAGAAGAGTGTCCCGCTGCGTTGGGTCATTCTTGATCTTCATACAGGTGATTTTTTTGGAAAATATGGATTTCTTCTCTATGATGTGCTGGCAGTAGTTATGCTGGTCATGGGGAGTACCGGTATTTACATGTATTTTAAAATTAGAAAAAACAGCTTGTTTTAGAAGGGGATGACATGTTTAAACACGCACTATTGATGGTAGTATTAATTCTAAGTCTTGGTTTGATGGCCTGTAGTTCTGAGACTGCAGAAGTAGCTGGAGATCAATTTGGACAGAGCCTGACCATGACCAAAGTAACACCGGTTGCAGAGGTATTTACCCAAGCTCAGGATTTGAATGGTCAGATGGTTCGCGTCTCTGGTACAGTGACTGATCTATGCAAACATAAAGGTTGCTGGATGCAGGTGAGTGACGGCCAAAATGTTTTAACAGTTCGCTTTAAAGATGAAGCTTTTATCATTCCAGCCACCGCTGTGGGTCGCAATGTTGATATGGAAGGACTCTTCATCGCAGAAAAAACCTCAAATCCCATAGGCTCACATCAGGCTTGTGCAGAAGGTGGAGAACATACTGGTGAGGGAGGCTGCGAAAGCGAGCGTGCTGAAAAGACAGTGAACAAAGTAGCCGATATTCGATATACCATGGTCTCAACTGGTTTGGTTCTTTCATAAAGTTTATTTCCATCTGTAACGACTGAGCAGAAATTGCATCCAATTAAACGTGAATTGACAACTGAAGAGACGCCGGAGCTCATCCAGGCAGCTCGAGATGGAAACCGGAAGGTTCAGTCACAACTAGTGACGATGTATTCTTCCCGTATCTATAATCTGGGTCTGCGTATGCTGCGAAATAATGAAGATGCTGAAGATATGCTTCAGGAAACCTTCATTACAGCATTTCAAAAGATTCACACTTTTAAGGGTAAATCCAGCTTCTATACATGGATATACCGAATTGGTGTGAATATCGCTCTCGGCAAATTGCGAAAGCAATCCAGGATGCAGATATCCTACTCCATTCAGGAACCGGATTTCGAAAATCTCCATGGTCTGAAAATAGCAGATTGGCCAGATTATATCGAAACCAAAGTTTCCGATGAAGAGTTTAAGATTGCTCTCAAAGTCGCTCTGGATGATCTGGACGAAAAGTATCGTTCAGTATTTGTTTTGAGAGATTTGGAAGAACTGTCCACGGCGAAAACAGCAGAAATCCTGGAGCTTTCTGAAAGCAATGTGAAGGTAAGACTTATGCGGGCCAGACTATTTTTAAGGGACCGTATGACTTCCTTTTTAAAACGTGAAGGTTGGTTGGTATAATGAAACCGAAACATGATGTAGAGCTGCAAAAGAAAATCTGTCTGGATTTCGGTGCGGATATCGGCTCTGAATTATGTCAGGAAGTAGGTTTGCTCATGGAGGAATGTCCAGAGTGTAAAGTCTACTATGATACTATGCAACGTTCCGTCAAGCTGTATAAGGTTGTGGAAGATGAATGTGAGCTTCCTAAGTCTGTATCCGAACGCCTCTTCAAAGTATTAGATCTAGATCAGTTGAAGAAGGACGTTTAAAAAAATGGCAGCAACCACAGCACTAACAAAAAAAGTAATTATGTTTACCACCCCAACTTGTTCACATTGTACCACTGCCAAACGGTATTTGAGAGAGAAAGGGATTAAGTTTAAAGAGATCGATGTCAGCAGAAATCAAAAGGCTGCTCAAGATATGTTAAGAAAAACAGGTCAACAGGGCGTACCACAGCTGTGGATTAATAATCGTCCCGTCGTTGGCTTTGATAGAAATAGAATCAATAGTTTATTAGGGTTATAGGAGAAAGAAATGAAAATTCAACCTTTAGATGATCGTGTATTAGTTGTTCCTGCAGGTGAAGAAGAAACAACAGCTTCAGGCATCATTATTCCAGATACTGCCAAAGAAAAACCACGTCGTGGTAGTGTTGCAGCCGTGGGTAATGATGAAGAATTGCAGGAATTGATCAAAGAGGGTGATGTTATCCTCTATGGTAAATATGCTGGCGATGAACTCGCATATGATGGGACTGACTATCTCATCCTTAACCGGAGTGATATTCTGGCCAAACTCAGCTAATTACGAGTTACAATTGAAAATTAAAGGGAGCGTAATGCTCCCTTTTTTTGTCCCCCTCCGCAGAATATCAACCATTTCAAAATAGTTTGTCACTTCGCTCTCATGCCACACTCAAAGGATATGCTCGAAAATGCTATCCTGAGAGGGGATTTATGAGTAAAAAATATGTGATTATCGGTGGCGATGCAGCTGGAATGAGTGCTGCCAGCAAAATCAAACGCATGCAACCTGAATCTGAACTTGTGGTCTTTGAGAAGGGCCAGCACATCAGCTTTGCAGCTTGTGGAATGCCGTATTGGATCAGTGGCGTCATTGAGGATGGTGGTAAATTACAAGTTCTTACTCCTGAGATGGCTCGTGAAAAAAGAGATATCGATGTTCGCATTGGACATGAAGTCACAAAAATTGATACTTCGAGTAAAACCATTGTCGTTCAAAATTTGAGTACAGGTGATAATTCTATAGAAAGCTATGATGCACTCCTGATTGCAACTGGCGGTCGTGCAGTTGTACCTCCCATACCTGGTGTTGATTCTGTAGGTGTTTTTACACTCCGAAGCTTGGCGGATGGACATCGGATCAAAAATTATATCGCTGATCATGAGATTCAGCATGCCACCATCATCGGAGGCGGCCATATCGGACTGGAAATGGCAGAAGCCTATAGACATCTCAACATCGATGTGACATTGTTGGTGAGGGGAGACCAGATTGCCCCTTCAATGGATAAAGATCTGTTGGAAAAATTAACTGAGCACGTCATCGAGAAAGGGGTTGATCTCCAACTCGAAACCAGAGTCAATACCATTGAAAAAATAAATCATGGGCTTCAGGTTCATACTTCTGCTGGTTTGATCAAAACAGACATGGTTCTTGTTTCTACGGGTGTGAGGCCAAACTCAGAACTGGCAATTGACGCTGGAATCGAAGTTGGTAATAGTGGTGCCATCCTCATTGATGAGCATATGCAAACCAGTGTGGAAAATATTTATGCTGGCGGTGATTGCGCTGAGCACAACCATCGTGTGCTGGAAGAAAGTATGTGGATCCCTATGGCTACTTCTGCCAATAAGGGAGGTCGGATTGCCGGTGAAAATATGGCTGGCGCCCCTACCAGATTTCCTGGGATTCTAGGGACCTCCGCTGCCAAAGTATTCGACTACACTGTTGCTCAGACTGGACTTACTGAGAAGCAAGCAAGACAAATTGAAAAATTGGGAGCCATAGAAACCACCACCATCACAGGTGGAAGTCGAGCACATTATTACCCCGGTTCAAAGCCTTTGACAGTAAAGCTTGTAGTCGAAAAAAGTTCTGGCCGACTCCTGGGTGCTCAAATGATAGGCAAGGCAGATGTAGCGAAACGACTGGATGTTCTGGCCACAGCCATTACAGCAAAAATGACTGTAGCGGATATTGGCATGTTGGATCTGACCTATGCTCCACCGGTTTCGCCCGTCTATGATCCAATCCTTGTCGCAGCAAATGTAGCCAATAAGTGAGAAGAATATCAAGGCGAGGATTCGAATCCTCGCATGGTAGTTCCCACGGTTTGGAGTCATATCTCCCAAGTCCCTACTCGATTGGACTAATCAAAAGGATGAGTGCAGATGATACATAAGGAAATGCTAATTGAGGACCTGGTTCAGGAATATCCCAAACTAATTGGTCCACTGAAGATGGAAGGTATTGTCTGTCTGGCATGTGGTGAGGCTCTCTGGGGAACATTAGAAGCACAAGCTCTCGAGAAGGGTCTCAATAATATTGATGACATCGTGGAGAAAATGAACGCGTTGATTTTGGAAGAAGCTTTATAGAAATTGATTTGTTGCCCGAGGAGACCATATTAGGTGGTGTTTGGGCGACTGTTAGAGAATAAAATTTAAGGTAACAGATTATGCCAGAAGTTAAGATTCAACAGGTAAAAGGTGGAACCTTTGCCGCCAGGGGTACTTCAAACCATTGGACTATGATAGACGTTTCAAAAAAGGTAGGTGGCCAGGAAGCTGCAAGCGGTCCCATGGAGATGGTCTTATTTGGTCTCGGGGGATGTACAGGAATAGATGTTGAAACGATGTTGAAGAAAATGAAGGTTCCTTTGGAAAATTTTGAAATTGATATTCACGCAGAACGTGCTGAGGAGCATCCAAAAATCTTCACCCATATTGATATGACCTATCATTTCTATGGCAAGGACCTTCCCTTAAAAAAACTGGAGCGAGCCGTTAAACTTTCTAAAGATACATACTGCTCTGTGAGCGCCATGTTGGCTGCCACTGTTGAAATAACTGCAAAAGTCGAGAATCATAACACCGCATGATCTATCGCCTCATAGCCTACTCCCTTATTTTGCTGGGAACTGGTGGCACCATTTATATAGGTGTCGAAGGCATTTACGGTGACCACTATGATATTCCTGCCTTGAGCTATGAGTCGTTTAGCCGACAATATTCTGACTCCAGTAATTATATATTGATTGATGTCCGTACAGAATCTGAAGTTGCAGCGCAACCAGCGCCCTGGTCAAATACCATTCAGATACCCCTGCTTTCCCTGGAGGATCGGTGCATGGAGTTAAATAAATACAAAGATCAACCCATGATGGTTTTGTGCCCGACAGGCAACCGTTCCAGACAAGGTGCTCGTGTACTAAGATTGGCTGGTTTTGATGCCTCCTACATGGAAAAGGGCATGTTTAACAAAGAAAGAATTTCATAATGAGTAAAAGATACATTAAAATGTTATCAGGTTTGGCAGTTGGAGCTATCTTCGGATTCATCTATTACTATTATATTGGCTGCGCTTCTGGTAGCTGTGCGATCACATCAAATCCGTACATTAGTACTGCCTATGGAGCCATGATGGGTCTTGTATTTATGTGGCCAGCCAAAGAGAAGGATGCTAAAACAGATGATCGGGAAAACACACAAGTCGTCTAAAATAATTGCGCTGGCTTTATGCCTGGTGCCGGCTGTTTTTGGACAAATCAATAATTTTGAATTTGTGCAACACGATAGCGCTTACGTCGGAAGTGAGGAGTTTGTAGTACTCCATGGTGAAATAATCAGTCTTGCCACCTCATCTCAATCAATTTCTGTCACCAGAGTTACGCATGAAATGGATACCTTGTGGACAAACTCTTTTTGTGTCGGGCCAGCTTGCTTACCTCCCTTCCTGGATAACTATACCTTTGATCTCGCTGCTTCCGATACCGCCGAGTTCACTCTTGACACCTTTCCAAATGGTGAAGAGGGGATAGGAATCTGGACCATGTTTGCAGTGGACTCCTCAACCATGGAAGTGGATTCAGTTAATATCAGATTGGAGTTTGTTGCTGTCTCTATTGATGGGTCTTTCGAAAGACCAAACTCATTTGAGCTCTCTCATATTTACCCCAATCCAACCAATGCTTCAATCAATTTCGACCTGGATCTTAAAAGTACAGGAGATTATTCGATTATTTTGTATGCTCTGGATGGACGGGAAATTATGATCAGAAATTATCAATTGAATTCTGGCAAGAATCATCTTCAATGGAATATGCAAGGATTGCCATCAGGCAACTACATCATTAGCGCGACTGGTGCAGGAGAGACGATCTCCAGACAAGTGAGTGTGATCAAATGATGCGATTACTTCCCCTTCTCCTGATTGTTGCCATCTCTTTTGGCCAGGAGAAAAACCTGCCACAGGTCAACCTAAAGGACATGAAGAATAAAACCCATAGTCTGAACAAGTTGGTTGAAGACCAGGTAACTCTCATCAATTTTTGGGCTACTTATTGTGTCCCCTGCCGAAAAGAAATGAAGCATTTAAATCGGATTAACGAGACTTATGCTGATCAAAATGTTCAGGTCATAGGTATTTCTATTGATGATTCTCGTACTGTGGGCCGGGTTAAGTCTATGGTTAAGTCACAGAAACTTAAATATACCATTCTCCTTGATACTGAACAAAAATTATACAAGAATTTCAATACCACCGCCATGCCCTTCTCAATCCTGGTTGATGCACAGGGTAAAATTCTCTGGGAGCATACGGGTTATCTCCCAGGTGATGAAGCCCAAATGGAATCTGAAATCAAGAAAGCTTTGGCGGCTCAGAAAAAAAGTTAATTTCCCCCCTTGTCCTTATTTTTCAGAACACTCATCCTATTAGCCATTCCATTAGGTCTGATTGCTGAAGGTGTGTCCTGGAATCTTGGTCTCAAGTCCAATCTTGGCCGTGGTGAACAGGTTGGAACAGATTACAATTACTTCGAAAATTTTATAAGTGGATCCATTGAGGTCGGCCAATGGTATCTGGATTTATCTGTAGAATCAAGTCAACCTCCAGAATATGGTTTCGAGTACCAGGGTATCGATCGCTTTTTTCTCAGCTATATTGGAAATGCACGCTCTCTGGAGATAGGTGATATCTCAGCCGTTTTTGGTCGAGGTTTGGCCCTGAATCTTGATGAAAACCAGGCCATTGATTTTGATAATGAAATCATGGGTCTCAGATATTCATCTGTATTTATGGAAAATCATGAATTTGATTTGCTGGCAGGGTTTAAAAAGGAATATAGATTCTATTCGCCTAGTTCAGATCTGCGTGAGCCTGATGGAATGGCTGGCTATGAACTGGCCGGGGCAGAGGCAACTTTCAATAGTGAAAGTGGTGTTTGGTCTTTTATTCCATATCTGATAGCCAGCCGCATGCAGTCCGATTTCGTTTGGCAGGAATTGGATGCAGATAAGGGCGCGGTTGTTACAGATACAGTGACTCAAAACATGAATGCCATTCAGGCTGGATGGGGGCAATCCATTTATGGAGAAAATTGGGATTTGTATCTAGAGTACAATAAGACCTGGAAAGCTTTCGATTATCCAGTATCCAATCAGAGTATCCAACACCTGGAGAATGGGCAAAGTTTGATCAGCGATGATCCAAATTATGGTCAGGAAGGCCAGGCTTTCAATTTGCAGCTGAATTGGTTCCCCGAATGGTTTACCACATTGTTTGAGTATAAACGCTATCTCAACGGTCCTGAAACTTCCTCTCAAAAACGTAATCCCATGCTTCTCGCCACAAAACCACTGCCATGGCAAATGGGACCTACTGGGATCAGAGAACATGATATTAGCCTTCTGGGGAATGTGACCCATCCTGTGGATTATGGCGATGAATTGGGCTGGAATCTGGAAATGAGAAAAACACTTTCAGATTCATGGTCAATGGTAATTAATGGAGCGCAGACTTCACAGTCCTCACCAGATGGAGCTCCTGGAATCCTACCCACACAGGATTTGGACCGGAATCCCTGGCAGGAATATTATGCAGAGTTCGAATATTCTGGTTCGCGTTTTTATCAGAGATTGTTGATAGCCTACACCAGATCGGTTCTCAGTGGACAATCCGCTGCTGAGATTATGGAACATTATACCCTTGTTCCAGCCTATCTATCCTGGCACCCCAATGAAAATCTGGTTTTATCCACAGTTGTTGAATTGCAGACCTCCAAAGTCTATACTGAATTGTATGCTGGAGATGTCCTTGAGGGTCATAAGTTTCAGAGCGGGCACTTTATTGTCAGTGCTGACTATGAGCATAATTATTCTGCAGCAATTATATGGGATACAAGTAATGATCCAAGTCTCATGACCAACGACGAAGAAATTCAACATTGGGTGAGTGGTGAAGTATCTGTGAAACCCATGGATGGACTGTGGTTACGGGCTTCTTATGGCAAGGAAAAGGGTGGTGTGCGATGTACAGGTGGAGTTTGTCGAGTCCTGAATCCCTTTGAGGGTTTCCGTATGGCCCTGGAGTGGCGACTATGAGGAAGTATTTATTTCTACTGCCCTTCGTCCTATTCATCACTTCTTGTGACTGGAAGCCTGAACCAATTGAAGTGATTCCTTATGACTCTTTCAGAAAAATCGATATTGTGGTTGGGATCAAAACAATCATTGAAGTTGAAGGTAATGATTTTACGGTAGACAGTTCCGTAGACACATCGATTGTCGAAATAATTTCTAATGATTCCGGTCGTATCGAAATTATTGGTAGAGTTCCCGGGCAAACGAAATTGAGTTACAATTACTACATTTCAAGTGAACTAGAAGGTGAGAACGATCTAGCAGCTAGAATGGTTCTAATCTTTGAAGTTACAAATGGATTCCCATTAAGAGTGAATGTAGAGGATAGCGTAAAGGTAAATCTGGATGCCTTTGTTGATTCAATCCAAAGGGTAAGCCATGATTCAGTTGATATTAGGTTCTCTTCTGGACTAGTTAGTGCACATAATACAGTTACTTATGACATGGATTCTCTAGAATTGGTTGTTCATGGGGATACACCTGGCCGAGAAGGTCTGATCGTAACATTCTTCCAACAATCTGATACTCTAGGTGAACCGCTAATTTTCGATATTGCTACTCGTATTCATAAGGTGGTCCTGGCAGAATTTTATACGAATACGGGTTGTGTAAATTGTCCCGAAGCGAATCATTATCTCGACAATATTTCAGCTGAGTTTATTGATGATTTCACTTTGGTTCGATATCATGTTAATTGGACCGACCCATTCGACCCTATGAACCTTTATAATCCAGGTGATGTTGAAAGCCGTCGAGCATACTATAATATTTTTGCTGCTCCCGGATTCGTTCTGGAGGGAACCCTGATAACCTCCCTCGATGAGGACGACTGGTCAGGACGGGTGTTCAACGCCTCCCAGGGATTGACTCCTGTCTATATTGGTCCCATCGACGTATTGGAGAGTGTGGATAGCCTGCATCTTGAATTTGAATTGAACAGCTTTTCATCATCGTTGACCGACATAACAATATGGTCGCTTGTTATGGAAGACAGTATTGAATATGCAGGATCAAACGGCGAGACACTACATATGGATGTGATGCGGGATATGACTTCCAACCCTATAAGTGTATTGATTGGTCTCAGCACCATTCAGCACAGTTTAAAGAAACCAGATGATTACGGGACTGCAGGTCCCATGAACTTATTGGTTTTTGTACAAGCTGATTCAGATAAATCTGTATTGCAATCTCGCAAACAAAACCTCTATTAACAGCGTGGCTGAATTACATCCCTTCTTTGTTCACTTCCCCATAGCCATTCTGGTGGTGGCGGCTGTCTTTGATGTATATGGTGCATCTAGAGGTCTGCAGCAGCATACGCAGACTGCCTTTATCCTGCAATTAATGGCTGGTGTCTCTGCCGTCTTCGCAGCCATCAGTGGCAATCTGGCTGAATCCCTGATTGTCGATCACAGCCTTCTCCACCAAGGGGTGATGGAGGCATTCGATAAACATACTTCTATGGGAAATGCCATGGTATGGCTCATTATTCTGGTAGCCGTTGGACGCACCTTTGCAGTCCTGGAGAAGAAGGAGTGGGCCCTAAGAGGCTGGGTGATTCCCGTTGTGAGTGTGACCGTGGCCCTGCTTGTGATCGTCACAGGATTATTGGGCGGGGATTTGAGCGCATCAATCCTGACTTTTTACATCAATTCTTAACAAACCTTGCGAAGGTATATAAACCTCCGCAAGGTCAATCAGAATCCTAGCTTTGTGTAAAACGCTTTCCGTTCATGGTTTTCAGGAAGGCAGCAATTTTAGCAGCTTCTTCGTCAGAAATCTGCTGCATCAACTGCATATCACCCATCATCTGGATGGTTTTTTCAAGACTTTCTACTCCGCCATCGTGGAAGTAAGGACCGGTTAACTCAATGTTTCTCAAGGCGGGGACTTTAAACATAAACTTATCTTGTTCTAACCCGGTTACCTCAAATCGACCTTCATCATTCAGATTATGGTATGGTTTAATGAGACCATTTTTCTGGTACATATTTGCCCCCATCATCGATCCCATGTGGCAGGTTACACATGCTTTGCCCAGAAAAAGATCCAGACCTTCAACTTCAGCTTTTGTGATGGCTTTCAGATCGCCCTCTAAATATGAATCAAAGCGATCATGCGTTACCAGTGTGCGCTCAAATGCAGCCAGGGCTTCTGTAATATTCTCATAGTTAATGCTGTTCTCACCGAAGGCTTCATTAAATAGTTCTGTGTACTCTGGAATAGCTTTGATTATGGCAACAGCAGTAGCGGAATCAGCAATAGCCATTTCAGCAGGATTTAAAATGGGTCCACCAGCTTGTTCATTCAGGTCAGCAGCTCGTCCGTCCCAGAATTGAGTAAAATGAAAACCGGCGTTAAAAACAGTCGGGGAATTCCTGGGACCGGGAATGCCATTGGTACCTTCTGATGTGGGTTTGTTATCAACTCCTGCTGTAACTAGATCGTGACAGGTATTGCAGGACATATCTCCAGTATTTGATAGTGCAGTTTCAAAATATAGCTTTTCCCCAAGTTTGATCCGGGTCTCTGTGTCATTTTCAGAACCTGGCATCATGTCAGGGACCACCGCGAACATCGGTTTTACTTTAGCTAGTATTTCTTGCTGATACGTCAAATCCTCTGGTGGTTGTTTATCTGCTTTTCCACCACACTGAATCAACATCAATATCATCAAACTCATAACGATGAACAGGACACCTTTCTGCATTACAATTTCCCCTTATTATTTATGTGTATATAATGAATAACTGCCAAACAGCAATAATATAAATATCAGTTGAAGGTTTGCATGAATAAAAATAGTGAGTTTCAAACGGTAGCAATCATTTGACCTCCAGAAGCGACTCTGCTTCTGACTTTGAAACCTTGCTTGCAGAAGGATAGTATAGTTCTATATTACATACCGACCAGTCGGTATGTAATATAATGACATAATATTAAGGCCAGATATGACAGAGAGAAGACCCAGCTCAGAACGCCGAATAGAAATATTAGAAGCAGCCCTTACCATTTTTGTTAAGAAGGGTTATTCCGAGGCGAGAATGGACGATATTGTTCAAGAGATCGGCTTGAGCAAAGGCGCATTATATCATCATTTTCAAAGCAAGCGGGACCTATTTATTGCCCTGATCGAACACTGGATGGATCAATTCTCTCCCATTGAACGTGGTGGACTGATGCGTGCAAAACCCTCCAGGGAGATCATCATGCATATCGCAAAATTCACGGCAAAGTTATTTAAAAGGAATCCTAACTGGTTTTTAGTTGAGCCTGAAATATGGGCATTTGCAAACCGCGATAAAGAAATCAAGGAATTGGCGAGCCACCTATACGCCAACGTGTTAAGCGAATTTGAAGCACTTATCAAACGCGGGATAGAGTATGGGGAATTCAGGGATGTAAATGCAGGCATGATTGCCATGTCAATCATGACCTCTCTGCATGGAATGATTTGGTTTGCACTGTTTAAACCAAATGACTTTTCGCTGGAAGAATATGTAGACTTGAATATGGAACTCATTCTGGATGGTATTGCTGTCCAGGATTGAGACAATAGAATTGTATCCAAAATAAGGAGAATGAGATGAATAAGGGTGGCGCATTTTTAACCACACCCTTTGGCGTTGATGAAATCTTCACCAGAGAAAAATGGAGTGATGACCAAAAGGAGTTTTTTGATGCGATACAATCTTTCGCTAAAGAAGCTGTTGCTCCTCGAGCCGATGATATTGAAAAACTTGATGAGGCTTTGAGTCGAGATTTTATGACGCAGATGGGGGAAATGGGGATGATGGGACTGGACGTCCCAGAGCAGTATGGGGGTATGGGGCTTGATAAAACTGCTGCTGCCCTGGCCTTAGAAGCTATGGGAGTAGGAGAAAGTTCCTCCTTAATGGTGACAGTTACGGATCATACTGGTATCGGCTTGCTGCCAATTCTGTGGTATGGAACTGACGAGCAACGAGAAAAATATATTCCTAAAATGATGAGTGGGGAATGGATGAGCTCATATGCTCTGACAGAACCCGGTGCAGGATCCGATGCCCTCAATGGAACCGCCTCAGCCAGGCTCAATGAGGAAGGTACACACTACATCCTTAACGGAGTGAAGCAATTCATCACCAACGGAGGCTGGGCAGATATCGGTGTTGTTTTTGCCAAGGTCGATGGAGATAAGCTGACCGCCTTTATTCTGGATAAGGAAACCACTGGTTGGGAACGTGGACCAGAAGAACACAAGTTGGGTATTAAAGGATCTTCAACCACCACCTTTGTTCTGAATGATTGTAAGGTAGCAGTTGAAAATGTACTGGGTGGAGTAGGTAAGGGCGCTGCTGTTGCTTTCAATGTGCTCTATATCGGTCGCCTAAAACTGGGCGCAGTAACCATGGGTGGAGCCAAACATGTCATCAAAACCGCCCTGGATTATGCCACGGAGCGCAAGCAATTTGCCCAGCCCTTGACTGCGTTTGGCATGATGCAGCGCAAGTTCGCTGATATGGTGATTCGTTGCTATGAATCTGATACCATTACTTATCAGTCTACAGGATCCATTGATGACGCCGTTGAGCGCTACGAAGAGGATGATCCAGAATACTACAATCATCTCTACTCTGTGATTGAAGACCATGCTATCGAGAATAGCGTCAATAAGATTTTCTCCTCTGAAGCCATGTGGATAAATGCTGATGATGGTGTGCAGATCTTTGGTGGCTATGGTTTTTCTGAGGAATACCCACTGGCTCGGCTCCTCCGCGATGAACGTGTCAATCGCATTTTCGAGGGAACCAATGAGATCAACAAGCTGATTATCTCCGGCATCACGATGAAAAAAGCCATCCTGGAAGAGCTGCCTATTCGAGAACAGATTCTTGGGATGGGAGAAGGTTGGATGCCAGTAGCTGATATTCCTTCAGATCATCCTATGGTACAAGAGATTAAAGCAGTTGAATTGGGTCGGGGTATAGTTCTTAAAACCCTTCATGAGCTCATCTTGAAACATGGTCAGGATTTTAAGAACACACAATTTGAAATTGAGGCCTTCGCCAATATGGTGATTGCCCAGCAGATCATTTTCAGTGTTCTGAGAAGATATTTACAACTGGATGAAGCTTACCCAAGAAGGGATGAAGTCGCTTCAGTATTGAAAGTATCTGTTCTCAGAAATCTAGAGGTTATCGTTTCCAATACAAAAAAAATATTGAGACATATCCTGCCTGAGGAAGATCGCAGGGCAAAGTTAGGCAAGTTGAATGAAGCATTAACCGAATTGGACTATCATGCTGATGTTATTGAAGAACAAAAGGTGATTTTCCAGCTTCTACTCAAACGCGGTACCTATCCGCTGAATGATTAAGGAATGAGGAGTTAATTAAATGAGTGAAAGATATAGTGTAATCGTTGATGCAGTGCGTAGTCCAATCGGTCTCAAAAATGGTGAAATGATTGGCATGCGACCTGATGATATTACCGCTCAGGTCGTCAAAGCACTAATGGCAAGAAATCCTGCTGTTAAAGCTGATGAGGTAGAAGATCTCGTCCTGGGTTGTGCCTTCCCTGAGGGAATTCAAGGAATGCTCATGGGCCGCGGAGTTGCCCTTTTAGCGGGTTTGCCAAATACCACAACTGGCAGTACGGTGAATCGTTTTTGTGGTTCTTCCATGGATGCGCTTCATCAATTGAGCACCTCCATCATGGCAGGTGACAAGGAGATCGGTATAGCGGCTGGGGTTGAAGACATGTTTGGTGTCCCCATGGGTGGCTATAATCCTGATTTTAATCCAGAGTTGTACGAGATTGACTATTATATGGGTATGGGTGAGACGGCTGAAAATCTAGCTCAAGAGTTGGAGATAGGTCGTGATGACCAGGAAGCCTTCGCTATCGCATCTCATCAAAAGGCCCTGGCTGCCCAAGCCGCAGGTAGATTCGACAACGAAATTGTTCCTATTGAAATTGAGGGTATCCGCGTCTCCAAGGATGAGGGTCCCAGAGAACCAGATGTAGCCAAGATCAAATCGCTATCTCCTGCTTTTTTAGAGGAAGGTACTATTACAGCAGCAACATCCAGCCCCATCAGTGTTGGCGCTGCTGCTGTGTTGGTCATGAGCAATACCAAAGCTGAAGAATTGGGTCTCAAAGTCAGAGCCAAAATCATTTCTCGTGCTGTCGCCGGTGTAGATCCAACCCATATGGGGTCTGGACCACTCCCTGCAACTGAAAAAGCTCTGAAAAATGTGGGTATGACACTGGATCAGATGGATACCATAGAGTTGAACGAGGCTTTTGGAGCTCAATCACTCTATGTCATTCGCAAGGGCAATTGGCCATCGGAGAAGATCAATCTGAATGGAGGAGCCATTGCACTTGGACATCCCCTGGGTTGCTCAGGAGCCAGAATTGTAACCACATTGCTCAATGTGATGGAACAGAACGATACAAAATTTGGTCTAGCAACCATGTGTATCGGGACTGGGCAGGGTATCGCAACAATTATCGAGAGGAATTAATCATGGCATTAAAGGTAGAAAAGGTAGCCGTATTGGGCGCTGGAGTCATGGGCGCGCAGATTGCGACTCACCTGTCAAACGCCGGGATTCCCAGCTACCTCTTCGATATGAATCAGGAGCTGGCAGAACAGGGCTTGGAGGGAATGAAAAAGCTAAAACCCAGTCCGGTATACAACCCCAAAACCCTGGAGATGATCACACCCTGTAATTATGATGATCACCTTGACAAGATTGGGGAAGTGGATTGGGTTATTGAAGTCATTGCCGAACGGCTCGATTGGAAACAGGGACTCTTTGAAAAAATAGTTCCCAAGATGAATGCTACAGCAATTCTCACCAGTAATACTTCTGGTCTTTCTCTCGCTGATATGGCGGCTTCACTACCTGCTGATATGAAGAAACGTTTCTTCATCACTCATTTTTTCAATCCACCTCGTTATATGAAGTTGGTTGAGTTGGTGGGCGGACCTGAGACAGACATGGAAGCCATGCAGGACATTGCTACATTTTTGGAAGATGATCTGGGAAAAGGGGTCGTTTGGGCCAAAGATACGGCCAACTTTATCGCCAATCGCATTGGGGTTTACGGTATGATGTTGACTTTGAAATTGGCCAGGGAAAAACGTCTGAATGTTCCTGATGTAGATGCATTGACCGGTACTCTGATCGGGCATATGAAATCGGCTACTTTCAGAACGGCTGATGTTGTTGGCTTAGATACCCTCGTCCATGTGGCGGAAAATGCTTATGACAAGGGTGAGGCTGATGAAGAGCGCGATATATTCCAGATTCCAACCTATCTGCAATCAATGCTCGATAATGGATGGTTGGGGGCAAAAACCAAAGCAGGTTTTTACAAGAAGGTAGATAAAAAGACTATCCTTTCTCTGAACCTGGATACTCTGGAATATGAACCTTCCGTAAAGAAGAAATACGATGCGATAAGGGTTTCGAAAAATGAAACCTATCTCCCAGGGAAATTAAAAAGTCTGGTAAGTATTGACGATGTTGCCGGAAAATTTCTCTGGGAGTTGAATGCTGGGATATTGATTTATTCAGCCAATCGCTTACCTGAGATCTCAGATGATATCGTGAATATTGATAATGCCATGAAATGGGGTTTCGGATGGGAATTCGGTCCCTTTGAAGTCTGGGATGCATTTGGACTGGCTGAGTCAGTGGAACGTATGAAGAGTGATGGACGCAAAATTCCAACCTGGGTTCAGACAATGATCAACAAGGGATTTACATCCTTTTACGGATTCGATGGTAAGGCTAAAACCTATTACGATCCATCAAGCGAATCCATGCTGCCTGTCCCAACACATCCGCTAGCTGTGGATTTTAATGTCATTAAAAAAACCGGTGGGCTTATTAAAAAGGATTGGTCAGCTTCCTTGATTGATCTTGGTGATGGGGTTGCCGCCGTAACCATGCACTCGGTACTCCAGCCCACCTTCAATCCAATTGATGGCTCCATTATCGGTATGCTCGATCAGGCGATAGATTGGGTAACCGAGAATAAATATAAGGGTTTGGTCATCGCTTCTGAAGCGACCCATTTCTCTGCTGGAGCAAACCTTGCTTTGATGTTGCGCGCCATTGACGAGAAAGATTGGGATGGTCTGGATGCCATGAGTAAGGCTATGCAGGATACGCTGCAAAAGGTTCGATTCGCTCCCTTTCCTGTGGTGGCAGCACCACACTGGATGGCCTTGGGTGGTGGATATGAAACTATTGGTGCCTGTGATCGCATTGTCGCAGCAGCCGAATTGTATACGGGTCTCGTAGAAGTCGGTGTAGGACTGATTCCTGGAGCAGGTGGTAACCTTAGAATGATCATGAAATCACAGGATCGTCTCTCCAAGGGTCGCGCTGGTGCCTTCCAAGTTGCTCAGAAGGCTTTCGAAGCCATTGGTTTTGCTAAGGTTTCTATGTCAGCTAAACATGCTGTCTCAATTGGATATCTCACGAAGGACGATATCATTGTAGTCAATCAAGATCATCGTGTATCAAGAGCCAAGGCAGAAGTCCTGTCCATGAGTGATGATTATCAGGCACCTGAATTACGGACAGATCTCTTTCTGCCAGGCAAGGGTGGGAGATTGGCTGTCAAGAGTAGTGTGAAGGGCTTTCTGAAATCTGGGAAAATCTCCGAACATGATGCGCTCATTGCTGAGAAACTGGCCTTTGTGCTCACTGGGGGTGATAAGGGTGGAATCATGAGACCCCTGGACGAACAGTATCTCCTCGATTTGGAGCGGGAGGCTTTTGTCTCACTTGGCGGGGAACCAAAAACCCGTGCACGCATAGAATACATGTTGAAACGAGGGCGACCTCTTAGAAACTAACTGCATCCCAGGTTTTCCGTTTTCCTCTTGGGGATGCATTCATCAGAAAAGGCGGCGATTTTATCGTCGCCTTTTCTATTTATAAAATCGCTTTAATAATTAACTTACTCCACAATCACTTATAACGCAGTACCATAAACTTGGAATATTTCCATTTGGGTTAATACATGAATATCGAAGAAAAACAACAAATCCTGGAACGCATCAATTCAGAAATTGTAAGCGCCACTGAACAGGTCATCGAGCTTAAAGAGATGACACAGCCAATCGCCCCTGACGCTGCTATTGGACGAATATCCCGTATGGATGCCATCAACAATAAAAGTGTCAATGAGCTTCTATTATCAAAAACAGAAGTCAAACTCCAAAAACTCGAAGCCTCTCTGGCTTTTATTGATAAGGATGACTACGGTCTTTGTCGAGTCTGCAAACAACCCATCCCGCTGGGTCGTCTGATGATGTTGCCTGAATCAGATAAATGTGTGGACTGCGCCTAATAAGGAGAAATTATTGTGAACAAGAATAAATTAGTTATCGGGCTTTTTGCCCTGGTAATAGTTACCTGCATTCCCAAATCAGAAAGTGTCCCAGACATGAATGACACAGATCCCTATATCTGGCTGGAAGAAGTAGAGGGTGAAAACGCACTAAACTGGGTGAGGGAGCAGAATACTGTGACTCTGAACGAGCTGCAGGCTGATCCCCGTTTTCAACAATTTGAAAGTGAAGCCCTGGCTATATATGAGGCGAAAGACAGAACGGTTTATGGCAAAATCAGGGCCGACTATATTTATAACTTCTGGAGAGACGATGTACATATCAGAGGTATCTGGCGTCGATCGCCCCTGGATGCATATCTTGAAAATAAACCAGAATGGGATGTATTACTTGATATAGATGCTTTAGCTGAGGCAGAGGAAGAAAACTGGGTTTACAAAAGTGTAAATGGTTTACCCCCAAACTACAATCGTTTCCTGATTGAGCTTTCTCGGGGGGGCAAAGATGCTGTGGTTGTCCGCGAATTTGATGTTTCTACAAGATCATTTCTTGATGACGGTTTTTTTGTTTCCGAAGAAAAATCAGCTATATCCTGGATAAATGAGAACCAGGTTTTCGTGGCTACAAATTTTGGCATGGGAAGTATGACATCAAGTGGGTACCCCGCCAGCGTTAGAGTATGGACGCGAGGTGAGGATTTAGCAACCAGTCCTGAAATCACCAGGGTGGCTACTGATAATGTTGGACTCTGGGGTTGGACTATTTTCACCACAGACAATAATTACTCTCTGATAAGCAAATCAAAAGATTTTTGGACCCATGAGATTCTACTACTTGATGAAGTTATGGGGACAAAAAAAATAGAGCTACCCGTTGATGCTGATTTAAAGGGTCTCTGGAAGGAACAGGCTTTTGCTATCTTGAGATCAGATTGGCTGGGGAGTTCGAAGGGCTCTCTCATCGCACTAGATTTGACCAGCAATACGAAAATGGATGTATTTATCCCCAACGCCAAAAGTTCAATCATGGATGTAAATTTTTCTTCCACCCACCTTCTGTTAACTATTCAAGAAGACGTGGTGGATAAGGTGTTGCGTGGAGTGCGTCATGAAAATTCCTGGGTGCTGGAAGATCTTGGTCTCCCTCAGGGAGGAACCATTTCTATAAAGGGAACAGATCCGCTAAACGCCAATTTCTTCTATACTTACAATGATTTGATAACACCTTCGACGCTGGGATACTTTGAGGATGCAATGGCAGATCCAAAAGTGATCCGTCAGTCACCTGCACGCTATGACAGCGATAATCTCGAGGTGAATCAAAAATTTGCCACCAGCAAAGACGGTACAAAAATTCCTTACTTTCTCGTAAGTAGGAAGGATATGCCATTTGACGGAAGCAATCCGACTCTTCTTTATGGATATGGAGGATTTGAAGTATCCGAAAAATCGCAATATTGGTCGAAAACCGGGAAACTTTGGATGGAAAAAGGTGGCGTCCTTGCCCTGGCAAATATTCGAGGCGGGGGTGAATACGGTCCAGCATGGCATCAAGCTGCCTTGAAGACCAATCGACATAAATCCTATGAAGACTTTATTGCCATCGCTGAACAATTAATCAGCACTAAAATCACCAGTCCGGAAAAGTTGGGGATCATGGGTGGCAGTGGTGGAGGACTCCTGGTTGGAGTTGTATTCACCATGCGGCCTGATTTATTTAATGCAGTGGTCTCACAGGTTCCCCTCCTGGATATGCTGCGATATCATAAACTCTTGGCTGGTGCAAGCTGGATGGGTGAATATGGAGACCCAGATGATCCAGTTGAAGGGGCATATTTGAAAGAATATTCTCCCTATCACAGTCTCTCTCCAGGCAAGAAGTATCCTAAGCCCATGTTTACTACATCCACCAAGGATGATCGTGTCCATCCCGGTCACGCTCGCAAAATGGTAGCTCGTATGAAGGAGCAGGGACATCCCGTGATGTATTATGAGAATATTGAAGGTGGCCACGCTGCCGGAGCAAATCTTAAGCAATACGCTACCAGGGCGGCAATAGAATTCACCTATTTACATCGGATGTTGATGGATTAACGCTTGAACTAGATCAGGACTAGCAAATTCGGGGGAGCTGTTCACCTACTGGCATATCGACAATTCGATTGGCTCCCAGACCTGTCTGCATAGCCACGATTCCAGGATGCCTGTCAGTAACTTCACCAATAATAGTTGCCGATTTTCCATGTTCATTGTCTTGCATGACCTCTAGCATTTCATCTGCGACATCTGATGGTACAATTGCGACCAGCTTACCTTCATTGGCTACATAGAGTGGATCAATTCCCAAAATCTCACAGGCACCACGAACATTCTCCTTCACAGGAATGGTATCCCCATAAAGTTGAATACCTACTGCTGACGATGAGGCGAATTCATTAAGCGTTGTGGCCAGGCCACCGCGCGTTGGATCCCTCAAAGCATGAATATCGGTGCTTACTCCAAGCATATCCTGGACAAGATGATTTAACCCAGCTGTATCACTTTCCACTGTGGACTGAAAGGATAAGCCCTCGCGTGTGGTCATGACGGCCATTCCATGATCTGCAAGCGTCCCTGATAAGAGTATTTTATCCCCAACTTCAAGATTTGAGGCTGAAATGTTGACGCCATTAGGTACAAAACCAAAACCGCTGGTATTGATAAAAAGTTTATCGCAACTACCGCGATTAACAACTTTGGTATCTCCAGTCACGATCTGAACCCCAGCAAGTTTAGCCGCTTTTTCCATGGAGAGGACAATCCGGTGCAGTGTTTCGAAGGGAAGACCCTCTTCCAGAATAAATCCAACACTCAGATATTTAGGCATGGCACCGCTCATCGCTATATCATTCACTGTGCCGTTAATAGCGAGGTCACCAATATCTCCTCCAGGAAAAAAGATGGGATCTACCACAAAGGTATCCGTGCTAAATGCAATCCGTCCACCAGGATTTTCAAGGACAGCCTGATCTTCCATTTTCTCTAAAGTGCTGTTCATGAAGCGGGGTAGGAAGATTTTGTCAATCATCTCATTGGAGAGTTTCCCACCAGCACCGTGAGCTAGTTGAACTGTGTCATGACTAAGGATGGGAACGGGGCAGGATAGGGCTTCAGGAAAATCCATTGATTGACTCACTTCTTTCGGAATTTATTATTCACTCAGAATGCGTTGATATTTATAGTAGGCAGCACAAGCACCTTCACTTGAAACCATGGTGGCACCAAGAGGATTTTGAGGTGTGCATTCTTTCCCAAATGCTGGGCAGTCATGGGGTTTCTTCAACCCTTGAAGGATGACCCCACTGATACAGGCTTCAGGCTCTTCAGTATGAATGTCACCGACAGAAAATTTCAGCTCGGCGTCATAAGCCGCATATTTTTCTCGAATTTTAAACCCGCTGACAGGAATCTCTCCAATACCACGCCATTTACGGTTGGCAATTCCGAAGACATCCTTAATGATAGCCTGAGCTGGTTGATTGCCACCCTGCTCAACAATGCGGGCGTATCTGTTTTCGACCTTATGGGTACCTGCTTCAAGTTGTTTGACGGTGTGCAGAATCCCGTCCAACACGTCCATGGGTTCAAAGCCAGTGATAACAATAGGAACTTCATATTTTTTGGCAATGGGATCGTATTCATCCCAACCCATGACTGTACACACATGTCCAGCAGCAAGATACCCCTGAACCCGATTGGCAGGGGAGGAGAGCAGTGCTTCCATGGCAGGTGGAACCAGAACATGGCTCACCAGCTCACTGAAATTTGTTAATCCCTCCTTAGCAGCCTGAGCCACAGCCATGGCATTGCCTGGTGCCGTGGTTTCAAATCCCACAGCAAAGAAGACGACTTCCTTATCTGGATTCTCACGGGCTATTTTCAGGCTCTCAAGGGGTGAAAACACAGTGCGAACATCACCACCTTCAGATCTAACCATAAATAGATCCTTATGGCTACCTGGTACGCGGAGCATATCGCCAAAACTGGTGAAAATTACATCAGGACGCCCTGCGATTTCAATAGCTCTATCAATGATTTCCAGGGGTGTGACACACACAGGGCAACCTGGTCCATGGACGAGCTCAATTTCTTTTGGAAGGACTTGATCGATTCCATTGCGGATGATTGAGTGTGTTTGACCACCACAGATCTCCATGATGACCCACGGTTGGGTGGTAACAGCGTGTATTTCCTTTAAAATCTTTTTGGCTACAACTGGATCGCGGAATTCATCGAGATACTTCAATCTGGACGCTCCAGCTTTTCCATTTCAATTCCCTCAGCATTGGCGCGATCTATCAAATCATCCCAGGCATCAAACGAGTTCTTAGCCTCCTCCTCGTTGAGTACTGACAAAGCAAAGCCGGCATGGACGATGGTATATTGGCCAATCTCAATCTCAGGGACATACTCCAGACAGGCTTTGCTCACGGATCCGGCAAAGTCAATGTTGCCCATTTTGAGACCATTTTCGTCAAAAACTTCTAGTAGTTTTCCGGGGATTGCCAGACACATAATTTATTTTCCTAACATAGTGTTTTGGTTTTAATGGTAATCAATCAATTTACTTCCGCAAGTAGTTTTGGCCAATAATAACCTGGCCGAGTGCTAACCCACCATCATTTGTTGGCACCTGAGCGTGGGTGAACACCTCTAGACCTGCCTGATTCAACTCAGTCTGTAGTCCCTCGATTAATAAATTATTCTGAAACACACCGCCACTTAACACGAGCTGTTTGATACCAGTCTCTCTACTCAGTTCAAGAGATATTGATGTAAATGTTTTGATAAGGGAATAATGGAACCATTGACTGATGGATTCTATATTTTTTCCAGCCTGGATTCTTTGGACTAGATCATGCATTACATTGGTGATTGAAATTGTTTGCTCACTTTCACTCTGCTGAAATTCAAAATTAGAATAGTCTGACCCCAGGCGATTCCCAGCAGCTTGCATGAATTCGATAGCGGCCTGAGCCTCATAACGAATCTCCTGACGTCCTCCCGAAAGTGCTGCAACTGCATCAAAGAGACGTCCGCAACTGCTGGTCAAGGGAGAATTTATGTTTGCATTCAACATTTGAATGATAGGCTGAATGTCATGATCCTTCAGTGCGGGAATGTCAGGTAGGTTGGTGCCAAATACTTGATGCAGGTAACCGAGACCGATGCGCCAGGGTGACCTGATGGCTGCTTCACCACCTGGGAGGGGCATGGGCTCAAAATGCGCTTTTCTTTCGAATCCTGTAGGATCACCTACCAGAAACTCGCCACCCCAGATCGTTCCATCTGTGCCGTAACCAGTTCCATCCATGATGATACCTATGACCGGTTCTTCAAGACTGTTCTCAGCCATGCAGGCAGCCAGATGAGCATGATGATGCTGAACTCCCAGGAGAGGAATATTTTGATCTTTGGCCCATTTAGTTGAGAGGTATTCGGGATGGAGATCATGAACAATGAGTTCGGGTTCAATTTCAAAAATTCTCTGAATATGTGCGATGGTCATCTTGAAAAACTCAAAGGCTTCGAGGTTTTCAAGATCTCCAATATGTTGACTCAGAAAGACTTTTTCATCTTTAGACAATCCAACCACATTTTTAAGCTCTCCACCAACGGCTAGAATTGATGGACCTTTACGCCTGGTGAAGATTGGGCGTGGAGCATATCCTCTACTACGACGAATAGGGCGAATTTCCCCCGATAGTTCCATGACCACAGAATCATCAGTACGCAAATAGATATCCCTGTTGTGGAGTAGAAAAAAATCAGCCAGATCAGCGAGACGAGTCAAAGCCTCATCATTATCAATGCAAATAGGTTCTTCGCTAAAATTTGCTGATGTCATGACCAGAGTATCCAATTTTCCCGATAATAGCAAGTGGTGGAGTGGGGTATAGGGGAGCATGATACCCAGACGATCATTACCAGGTGCAATGTTGGGAGCGATATTGGTGTCAAGTTTTGAAGTACAGAGCAAGATGGGTGCTTGGATTGACCCGAGAGTTTCTATTTCCAGTTGACTGAGATACACAAGGGTTTGAGCCGTAGCCAGGTCCCTGACCATGAGGGCTAGAGGCTTTGCATCACGACCTTTGGCAAGACGCAGTTGGGCTACAGCATCTGCATTACAGGCATCTACTGCCAGGTGAAATCCTCCAAGACCTTTTATTGCTAAAATCTTGCCCACTAACAGAAGCTCAACTGTTTTTGAGACGGGATCTGTTGATTCGATCCTTTCACCCTTCTGGTCTGTCAACCAGACATGGGGACCACATTCTGGGCAAGCATTGGGCTGGGCATGAAATCGACGATCCCCAGGATCCTGGTATTCAGTATGACAGGCCTTGCACAGCGGAAAATGCTTCATGGAGGTGAAAGGGCGATCATAAGGGATATTCTCAATAATTGTGTAGCGTGGACCGCAATTGGTACAGTTGATAAAGGGATATTTGTATCGACTATTCTTTTCTTCAAAGAGTTCGGCCTTACAGTCATCACACAGGGCGACATCTGGAGATATCAGTGTTGAAACAGATGTATTATCGTGTGAAGCAACTATGGTGAATTCAGAATCATCTTGCGCTGTAATGTCTTCTATATCTACTGAAATTATGGTTGAAAGAGGAGGCGCTTCAGCGTGCAAACGGGATTCAAATTGATCGAGTTGTGTTATGTTCCCCTGGAGTTCAACCTTGACACCATCCGATGTATTATAAACAGAGCCAACAAGCCCAATATCCCTGGCAAGCGAATAAATAAAGGGGCGGAATCCCACCCCCTGAACGATTCCGTTGATTGTCAGTCGACGTCTCAACATTGTCATTGTAACCAGACTATTTTTTTGACATTTCCTTCAGCCAACCATACCAGGCATCCATGCCTTCACCTGTGGTGGCTGATACTTCAAAGAATTCTAGATTGTGGTTCACCTGAAGCGCATATTCCTTACACTTCTCCACATCAAATTGCACATAGGGTAGTAAATCAATCTTGTTGATGATACAAATATCGGCTGCATCAAACATGGTGGGGTATTTGAGAGGTTTATCTTCCCCTTCAGTAACACTAATTACTACGACCCGTTTGTCCTCGCCCAGGTCAAACAACGCGGGGCAAACCAGATTCCCTACATTTTCAATAAAGAGGGCAGAATTGTCCTGCAACTTTAACTGACCATAGGCTGTATGAATCATTTCAGCATCAAGATGGCACCCATTTCCAGTATTAATCTGTAAGACTGGAACACCGGTTTTTGCAATGCGATCAGCATCATTCATGGTTTGTTGATCACCCTCGATGACGGCGCTGGGAATTTCTTCCTTCAACGTAGCCAGCGTCTTTTCCAAAAGGGTGGTTTTACCAGATCCAGGAGAACTCACCAGATTAATAGCGAATACATTTTTGGCTTCGAAGTATCCCCGGTTCCGCTGGGCCAGTAAATTATTCTCACCCAGGATATCCTGTTCGATTGCTATAGTTCGATCTTGAGTATGTTTGTGATCGTGACTATGACCATGGTCATGATGATCATGACTATGAGAATGTCCATCTCCATGATGATGATCCTCGCCGTGTTTCCTGAAGGTCGTGCTATCAGATCCACATCCACAGGTATCACACATATTCAAATCCTTTCAATAAAAATTAATTTACGCTTACAGCTCTCAGCTTGAGCTCACGTCCCTGAAGTATATCAATTTCATAGCTTTCACATTGAGGGCAGAGAGCCATAAATGAGTCTATTTCAAAAGTATGATTACATTTTTTGCAACTTGCCTTGGCGGGTACCTCATTGATGGATAAGGTCGAGTTTTCAGCCAGAGTATCCTTGCAAACAGATTCGTAGCAAAAGTTTAGAGAATCTATCATGACTCCCGACAATTTTCCCACATCAAGTTCGATGTTGGATATTGAGCTAGCGCCATCCTTTTCAGCCTCTTTACAGGCGATACTGATGATATTCATGGCGATGGACATTTCGTGCATTAAAACTCCGCTTTGGTATAGATAAGGCAATTATAATGCCCCAAAGTTTGAGGGCAATGTTTTAAATTATTCTGCGCTAAAAAAAGTTCAGGACTAACCTATTGGTTTATCTGACATAGTTGTGGATTTGTTCTCATCACCTATGAGCCTGGCTAATATTTTTAGGATAGTCGCATAGTCTAAAGCATTTATATTCATTGATATCAAATGGAATTTATTCAGTCAAAAACTATCCTGTCTCGTGTTCAAGAAGATTCCTTCTTTGGATTGAGTTACAACATGAATCTTTATCGAGGTTGTCAACATGGCTGCATTTATTGTGATTCTCGTTCTGCCTGTTATCGTATGGATGAGCTCTCAAAAATCTATATAAAAGAGAATGCCATAGAGCTTTTGGACAAAGAGCTCCGTACAAAACGGCTAAAGGGTACCATTGGCACCGGTTCAATGAATGATCCCTATATGCCTGTTGAGAAAAAGTTTGAGCACACCCGCAAAGCACTTGAAGTGATTTCAGATCATTGTTTTCCAGTCCATGTCATGACCAAAAGTGATCTGGTTCTTCGTGACCTGGATTTACTCCTCAATCTACAAGAGAATTACTGTGCCGTCACATTTACAATCACCACAGCTGATGATGATCTTGCCAAAAACATTGAGCCACATGCTCCTGCGCCATCTCTGCGGTTTAAGGCTCTCGAAGAACTTAGAAAAGCAGGCATATATGCTGGCATTACAATGATGCCCATTTTACCGTATCTAAATGATACACACGAGAACATAACGAAGTTGGTGGATCTGGCAAAAACAGTCGATGCCCAATATATCTTACCTTACATGGGGGTGACACTCCGTGAAGGATCAAGGGACTATTTCTACCAGCAGTTGAGTAATTCATTTCCTGGGCTAAAGGATAAATACGTCAAGAATTTTGGGAATAGTTATGGTTGTAATTCACCCAAAGCAAACGCTCTGTATAATTTATTTTATGAACGCTGCAGACTACATGAAATTCCAACGGAAATGCAGTTTTTCAAACCCAGATCCGAACCTCAGTTGACCCTCTTTGATTCCCGCACTTAGCAGGAAAACACAAAACTAGTCTAGTATAGTTGCCACAAGAGTTACAACATCCTGAATATTTACTGTGGCATCCAGATTGAAATCAGCTGCTAGGGCTGCATTGCCCTGAAGGGTCGAATTGCCGAGAATATGAGCGACGATCAGAATCAGATCCTGAATATTTATTTGAGTATCAAAATTGACATCTCCAGGAGTAAATGAAACCTCCCCAGTATAAAATATGTGGAGATCATCTACTGCAGCTTCGACAAGAGAACCTCCTGGAGCATCTTCGGCGATAAATCTGAATTGAAGTTGATTGGCCTGATCAAAAAAGTGATTCACAAGAAATTGATGCTGGGTCCAGGAATTGTCTGAGGTTGTGGTTTGCTCCAGGTTGATCCAGATATTGTTCTGATCACGCGCCTGGACGATCCAACTGTCCTCTCCTGGACTAAACCCAAGATCATTGGAATACCATCTCCAGTAACTGATTACAGGAGAAACACCTGGGGGAATGGCATAAACTGGACTTTCAAGCGTAGTGCGACCACCATCCACATCACCGGCTCCCGTGTTTGAACCATCAAAGGGTGCATTGCCAGTTACGAAACACTTCGTTCCTACCAGGGAATGGTCCTCTTCAGGTTGAACAGGATCAGTACCCTCAAAGGTACCAATAGGCTCATCGCGAATCCACATCCCTGCAGTTGCATCATCACCCGCCACGCCAAGAGACCAGCCCTGCTCAGTTTCAGCATCTTCGTAAATGAGGGTGGGAAAAAATCCTGATGAACCCACCAGGAAAAAGTGGGGAGTTTCAGGTGCGCTGTGAGGATGATATACAACGTTACCATCATCGTCCGAGGCATGGATATAGTATTCAACGATAGAGCCACTTTCAGGTGAGGGAATCTCACTACTCCAATTATTAGGTAACACTTCCTGCATATCAATGCTGGAATATCCCCCTCCTGAAATTGAGTAGTTCAGGATTAAGGAAAGAGATGAGCCTGCTTCTGCAAAAGTTTCAACATTGACCTCAATAGGATCAACTGGATCAATGACATTTGCCAGAGCAGTATGACTTACATTGAACGATGTAAGTGCTTTCAATGCATTTACCCTGAAACCCATCTGCAGATTACCCACATCATCGCCATCTATGAGTCTTGCTTCCAGCGCATCGACGGTAATGGATGGGAATTGAGATTTGATGAGGGCTGCAATACCGGCAGCCAGGGGCGTTGCCATGGAGGTACCATCCCAGGCTTGATATTCGCTGTTGTGGGCAGGATTCGCTGGATCAGTACAACTCCAGATATTGGTGCCTGGTGCACATACATCTACCCAGGAACCATAGTTTGAGAAACTGGCACGACCATCCGAACTATTTGTTGCTCCAACACACACAGCACCTGCACTTGCTCCGGGGTAATGGGGTGAAGAACTGCCATCATTTCCAGAAGCAAACAGAACGATACTCCCCTTGGTATTACGAGCGTGGAGAATAGCACTACCAATAGTAGCTGAAGCGCCTCCACCTCCCCAACTATTACTTATGACATGAGCTCCATTTTCTGCAGCGTAAATGATCGCATTTGCAGCCGCGACGTCCGTAGTATAGGGAAAAATTTTGCAGGTCATGATCTTGGAATTTTGTGAGGCTCCTGCAATGCCAATCAGATTATTGGTAACACCAGAAGCAATACCGGCACAATGCGTTCCATGATCTTCAGCATTGTAGGGATGCCAGCCCCACTCATGGTTAACATTCGCATCGCCATCTGTGAAATTCCAGCCATAAATATCATCTACTTTTCCATTGAGATCATCATCAATGAAATTGTCAGCTATCTCTCCGGGATTGATCCATAAATTACCCATTAGATCGGGGTGATCCGTATCCACGCCAGTATCAATAATGGCAATAACCACGGTATCGCTACCGGTTTGAATGTCCCAGGCATCTGGAGTACTGACCATAGGATGGTGCCAGGATTGACTGAAATAGGCATCATTGGGTGTCATTTGTGTGTCGTAGAGTTCTCGGATATACATGGCCTCTGCATACTCCACATCACTCAATGCATTCAACTCATCGATAACAGCCAGTACATCCTCATCTTCTGTAATATGGACGACAAAAATTCTTTCAAGACCATATGGGTCATTGTCTTCCATGGAAAAGGATGTGAATGCTGGAGCAATATCAATGGTATTCTGAGCTGAAAGGATGTCTCCGACACCTGGAAGATCCATCACTTGTAAGGTAGAGCTTCGTTGGCTTTGGTAAAATGAGTTCTCCTGCACTTTCAAGAAAAATTTATCAGTAATTAATTCAACCTGGTTTTGTCCATAGGAAGGTTGACAAAATAGTAATACACAAATTAATGCAATATAGCGGGGCGGCGAAAGTCGCATAGGGAATAAATCCTTTTTAGTGAGTGTCATGGTCACATCGCGATGTAGGTAGAAGAAATCGGGGAGAAAGGCAATATGTGTTTTAGCAGTTATTGTATTGTGATTGTATAAAGAATGTCCCCGCCATCGATCTGGTGATGGATAAAAAAAGGGCTGCATTGCTACAGCCCTTGGTCGTAATTGGTAAACAGAGGTTTACCACCCCGTCCTAAATCATTTCGCAACCGTGTTTAAACAGGCTCAACAACCGCCAGCGGGTGCCTTTTTCTTCTTCTTGCGTTTTACCTTTGGTTTGTCAGCTTTGGTCTGAGTTGGAGCAGTCAATGCGCCTGCACTGCCACCACCAAAAACACCACTGGCCGCTTTTCTGAAATCATATTTAGCGAATTCTTCATCTGGAGAAGTCGTGGCAGGCTTTTGGGGATTCATGATGGTGTCAAACCAGTAATTCAAACCGCCCTGCATGACATAATTGTTCTCAAAACCAAGCTGACGCAAAATCATCCAAGCCTGATGTGAGCCGATAGTTCCATTGGAATAGAGCACATTCATTTTGACACCCTGATCCACATAGTCCCGGTTTTCATCCTTGAGAATAACCGAAATGGGAATATTGATGGCGCCCTCCAGATGATATTTCTGGAATTCATCAGGTGTCCGCACATCGATCAACTGGAGGCTGGGGTCTTTTGAGATGAGCCAGTGAGCTACTTCATCAGCTGTCACCATTTCAGCAGCACCCTGAACTTCCACCAGCATGTCCTCAGCCGTGAGTTTGTATGGTTTGGTCGTATTCTCAGGTACCATGGCTATAACCAATCCCAGCATGAAAAGACCCATCATTACTATACTTTTAATCGTCATATCAATACTCCTCTCTGGGGAATTTTTTTTCAGCCAAATCACCTAGCCAGAACATGACTAGAGCAGCAATTATTACCAGGAAGGCCAATGCGCCTCCGGATATTCCAAGTACATCAGACAGTTTTAATGCCCCAAGATTACCCGACATATAGAAACTTTCGAGTAAAGGATAGGCTTCAGCGAACATGAAGATACCGATAAAGATTCCACCGAGAAATACCATTGCATCGATTTTCCCGATAGCTATTGCACTGAAACTGACACCTGGACAAAATCCTCCTGATATGAAGCCGATACCCATGATGATACCTCCGACTATAGCTGATCCTAGAAAAGTAGGATTGACATAAACCAGGTTAAGATCGATCCAGCCAAAAAGACTAAAGAAGAGTAATCCAAGCATTGCTGTGACGGCAGCGCCAAAAAACACCTTTAAGACAACCGTGTCATATCCATAAAAGACACCTGCTAATTTCCGACTAGAAGAAAATCCGGCTTGTTCGAGAATAAATCCAAACCCGATTCCTACTACGAATGCAATGAATAGATTCCAGTCCTGCCCGATAATTTCTTGTGGTATAAGTGGTCCCATGATAGCCCCCTAGATCCAATTTTTTCTAAAAAAATATGCCAGGGCAAAAGCCGTCCCAAACATAGTTGCCATGCTGATAAATCCACTGAGGGAAAGAACAGCCATTCCTGTTAGAGCGGAGCCACTGGCACAACCACGGCCCAATTGTGAGCCAAATCCAAAGAGAATGCCACCGATCATAGCGAAAATGAGACGTCGGTTCGCAGAAATTCCAGGGAAATGTTCAATTTTGAGTTTTAGTCTTCCAGCAAGAGCACCTGATAAAAAACCACCTACCAATACACCCAAAATCTCAAATACCAACCAGGATTTCATTGGGCTTTTACCCTCACCAATATATTTACTGTAGAAAGGTGAGTTTGCCGCGTGTTCAGGTGCAATTGTGCTGACCAAACTTACGACTGTTGATTTCACTGCACCACTTGCCCCCAGACCTCGGCCTGAAAAGAAAAATGCCATGAGGAGCACCAATCCCAACAGGACACCTGCCAGATAGGGATTCATGTACTTTGTTTTCATCATCAATAACCCTTATTCAATTAATATTCAATTTTTAACCACGAAGGCACAAAGGCTCCAGGGAACACCAAACTAGAATTTGTGGAGCTTAGTGTCTTTGAGTTTTTGTGGTAAACCATCATTATTTAATACAACCAGCGGCTGGCTTGACCGGCGTTAACCACAATAAAGCGCAGCATGAGATTCCCGGCAACGATGAGCACAACAGGAACAATGGCAGGGATAAATTTGTGTTTTAGTTCAAGAATTTCCAGAACCACAGGCAGTAATAGTCCAAGACCTACAACAAAGACCCAGAATGGAACCGTAAAGGCACCACCGAGGAACATCTGCGCAGCTTGGATGTGTACTTGAGTTCCAGCGAGATGGCCCATAAATAAATGGACGATCATGAACAATTCGATACCGATTAAAATGATATCGATACGTGTAAACAATCGTTTCTCCACTTCAGATTTAGAAAAGAAAGATACCAAAGCGGCACTGGCTGAGAGTCCTGAAGTTAAAAATAGTGGTCCCAGAATGCTTGTATTCCAGAATGGTCTTGCATTAAAAGCCGACAGAAGAATTCCTGTGTACATACCAAGTATTACAGATAGGAGAATGAGAATCTGAGCCAGATATCGACGATAATCTTTGAGCCAATCAATGGCCGTTTTAACTTCGTCAAACTTCCAATCCCATTTTGGGAAAATATCCTCAATCCAGGTGGCAATCCAGGCTATGGACAGCGGCATTATGATACCTAACGTCCAGGCTCCCCATGACATGGGTGATTCCCAGCGGATATTGGTAAAAAGTTGCCAGAAATAGAGAACATGGGATAAATCCATCAAGAGAGCAATCAATCCAATCCCGATCAGAAAAGGGACTGCCAAGGGCATCCATTTTACAGCCACTGGTAGCTCATCTTGCCTGCCACGTAGCGTGAAATAAGCTGAGAATATCAGGATTCCCGCTGAGATTCCACCCAGGAATAGATAAAAGGGGATTTCCCAACCCCAAACATGGAGGATGGGATCAATCTCTGGATTCATACGTCCACTGGTGATAATTTCTTCAATCATAAAAACCTCTATATCAGATAGAATACTTTGGGGTCAGTCCCAGCTTCGGGAATGAGTGATTTCCATTTTCGAGTTGCCATGGCTCGAGAAATGTCGCTGTTTGGATCGTCCAGATCACCAAAGATCATGGCATGGGTGGGACAGACAGAAACACAAGCTGGATTCTGACCTTTTTCAACCCTGTGGATACAAAAGGTACATTTATCCACATAGCCTTCTGGGTGAATAAAGCGGGCATCGTAAGGACAGGATGTGATACAGGCCTTACAACCGATGCATTCACTTTCTTCGACCAGAACAATACCACCCTCAGCATAATGGCTCGCCTCAGTGGGACAAGTCCTCACACAGGGGGCATTGGCACAATGGTTACAACGTTCTGAGCGAATCTCCAACTGCAGCTCTGGATAAGTGCCCGTTGTCTTTTCCACAATCCAATCTCTACAGTGACCAATGGGGACATCATTTTCAGTCTGACAGGCCACCACACAATCGCTACAACCCACACATCGAAGAGTGTCTACAGCCATTGCATATCTCATGAGGACACCTCCTCTCCAGCTTCAAAACGGAAGGTGACGAAATTGCCCCGCATACCGGTGCCACCCATTTCAGGATCAATATGTACCCGTGTGATCAAATCAGCGTCACTGGCACCACGACCGTGTGCTCGAGTTAGTTTTTTATTGGTATGGCCAAAACCATGAACTATGTACACACTATCAAAACGGATACGTTCGGTGACGCGCACCTTGATGGGAGTCTTGCTGACCACTCCATCCTGGTTTTCCAGCCATAGGTACTGATCATTCTTCAGATCCCATTCTTTGGCAACCTTGGGATTTACCCAAACACTGTTTTCATCCATGAGATCGGTAAGATTTGGATTATTGGCCGTTCGGCTGAATGTGTGCATGGGTGCTCGACCGTAGATGAGACGGTAATAGCCCTCTGGTGGTTCTTCATGAGCTTTATATTTTGGTAATGGATCGTAGCCCTCATCCTCCATGGCTGTGGAGTAGAGCTCAATTTTGCCGGTGTTGGTGTTGAATTCGAAATCTTCGAGGTTTTCCATGGGGTAGAGATCGTCATAGGAGCGGTCCATTTTCTTAACCCCCAAACGCTTCATCTCTTCCAGAGAAGAACCTACCTGCTTTAATTCCCAATCCAATTTCTCCTCGATATCATTCCATGGAAAGAAATGACCAAGACCCATTTTTTCAGCAATACCCTTGGCCATCCACCAGGCGGGTTTGGTGTTGTATTTTGGTTCAGCGGCAGGCATACGAAGAGCCAGTGTAGGCTCGCGGTGTGGACTTACGCGAATGTTATCATAGCGTTCCAGATAGGTACATTCCGGTAAAATTACATCAGCATAGCCAGTGATTTCCATGGGCATGGTATCAACTACAACCATCAGGTCCAGCGCTTGAATGGCTTTTATTGTATTGGCCTGGTTGGGCAAGGTATGTATCAAATTGGTTCCATTGACGATCCAGGCTTTAAAAGAACAATCTCGTTCAATCGTAGGAATTGTTGCATCACAAATTCCCGAAGCTAGAGACAATCCAGCCAGCTTGTATTTTCCTGGGAAGGCATCTCTCCAAGTTCGAGTTGGCTTGGGGAAGGGAGGATGTGGGTAATTCTTAAATTTAACTTTCTCAGGATTGTAATAACCGCCTCTGCGTCCCCATGACCCCAGCAGTGCATTCAGCATTGCCACAGCTCTTAGGCGTTGCGTATCATCCCCATACCAGGTGACGTGTCGCCCGGGGTGAATGATAACTCGTGGGCTGGCATTGGCCATTTCGCGGGCAGTCTCACGTATAATTTCTGGTTTGATTGTCGTAAGTCCATAGGCCCATTCAGGTGTCATAGTAGCGACGTGAGCTTTCAGGTCATCAAAACCATAGGCATACTTTTCAACATAGTCTTTATCATAAAGACCTTCATTGATGATGACGTGCATCCAGGCCAGTAATAGTGCCATGTCTGTAGCAGGTTTGATAGGCAGCCAAAATTTTGATTTACTGGCCACAGTTGAAAAGCGTGGATCTACGGTGATAATGGAAGCGCCCTTGGCGGTAGCCTGTGCGATCTCTTGGACAGGACCGTTATGCATATTTTCACCAAAATGTGAACCGATGAGAACTAAACAGCGCGTGTCCCTGATATCTACCCGCTCAGGTGATCCAACACCTTCACCATATGTGGCAAAAAAGCCAACCTCTCTAGGTCCACGACACTGGGCATAGGAGGGAGCAGTGATATTATTGGATCCAAATGCTTTTAACAGGTCACCAAAATATTTACCACCTGAACCGTGGGAGAAAAGGGCAGTACACTCTGGTCCATGTTCTTCTCCGACTTTTTTCAGTCCATCAGCGATATAAGTGAACGCTTCATCCCATGATGCTTCACGAAATGTCTGAACACCGCCAACCTCTGTTCGGATGAGAGGTGTTTTTAAGCGATCTTCATCATTGTACATGCCCACCCCACCAGTACCACGGGGGCAAAGTCGACCGTTTGAATGGGGATCATCTTCATGACCGGTTAGCTTCCATATCTTACCTTCATCATTGGTATGTACCCAACCAGCACACTTCCAGAAACATATCTCACAGTATGTTGGAGTTCTCTTGGCATACATGCCTGGAACCGTATCAGGAGCTAAGATTTCTCCCTTAGAGAAATCAAACAGGGGTGTTGCAAAAGCCAGGCTTCCGGCACCCATACCGGCGACTTTAATAAAATCGCGGCGATTCATGTTAGTACTCATGTGTTTTTCCAATGTTCTTGTAGATAGGATTTCATGTTATGACAGGTCGTTACATCTCGATAAACCGGGCATTCAGAACATACTTCGTCCTGACATACTGAAGACTTCGACTTGACCATCCAACATGGTTCTAATGATGATTTGTAAGCATCACAGGAGGCACGATCTGCCTCACTGCAACCTTTGATCTCCCAACAGGGAGCCATGGACATCATGCCCTTAATCCCTGCCAGATTGAACCCACGATCTTCGATCATGACGCGAATGCATTGAAGTCGTTCGATATCTGTCTGGGAATAGAGTCGACGTTTGGATTTTGTCCGCTGTGGAATGATAAGACCTTCAGTCTCGTACATCCTCAAGGTGTGGACAGAAACACCCACCAGGTCGGCAGCTACACCAATTGCGAATACCGGTCTGGTTTTGTCTGAGAGGCGCTCTTTTATGTCTGTTGCATTCATATCTAATCTATATTTCAAAATATAGCTTTGCCATATACATGCCGAAATGAGTGAGAAATATTAAAAGCACATAGTGTTAGTAGTGTTTATTGCTAGAAGTTAATAATAACAGGTAATGTCTCTGAAGTGGACACAAGCCCTTGTCTGTAAGGATTTGGGATAATTTGACGGGAGATGGAGTTTTTCGATACATCAACAAATGCGACAAAATATTCTGGAAATCTTCTACCTGAAAAACACGAAAATCATTGTCCTTGAACTTGAAGTCTTCGCGTAAAGTTGATTATCTGGGATGTACTTCCCACATTTGGAAAGGCTGCATCCTTTGAATGAGAAAACATTGGCAAATCTTTGCAGGTCCAAACATTTACATAGTCAAAAGACAGAACCACGCTAATTTCTCCGCGTGAAAATGACATCCTATATCGTTCCCATCCTATACATTACTCTTGTCATGATCTGGGGCAGCACCTGGATTGCCATCAAAGTGAGTGTCGGTGATACACCATTTCTCATGGCGTCTATACGATTCTTCCTGGCAGGCCTGGTTCTGGTCCTATTGCAGAAATGGCGCAAACAACCGATTTTTCCTCGACGGGAAGATCGACATATCATTCTGGCCCTTGGGATAGGTAACTTCTTTTTTGGATATGGTCTCACCTACTGGGGGATGCAATTTGTTGATAGTAATATCACTTCAATCCTCTGGGCGACCTTACCTGTGATGATAGCGGTATTCGCTCATCGGATGCTGGTGAATGAAAAAATTAATGCCTGGAGCATATTCAGCCTGATTGGTTCAATCATAGGCACCTTGTTTATTTTTGACCTCAGGGGGGCAGACTTCGATCCACAAGCAGCGAAGGGCATGGTTGTTATCTTACTCTCCATCCTTGCTGCAGCATATCCTAATGTACTTTACAAAAGGGAAGGGAAAAATCTTGATCCCGTAGCCACGAATGCCTCTGCAATGCTCATAGGAGCTATGCTCCTCCTAGTCACAGGTCTTCTGGTTGAGCCCTGGCAGCATGTAGAATTAAATGTAGTTACAATGGGAGCTACAGCCTATCTCGCGATTATTGGTTCCGCCATTGGGTTTACCATGTATTTCTGGTTGCTCAATAGGGTCACAATTGTAAAAATGAGCTACACGACTTTCCTCATCCCAATTTTGGCAAGCATCTGGGGTTGGGTACTCCTGGGAGAAGAACTATCAAGTTCCGGTTTAACGGGTGCGGTGATAATTATTCTCTCAGTTTCCTTGCCTGAAATATTGCGAAAGAGAGTTATCAATTCTAATGCAGATTGACACTCAGCTACACGTTGTTTTTGGGATACAGGTCAACTATATTCAAAGCCTGAACATAATTACTAGAGGTCTTTAAAAAACAATAACTTATGGCAAAAATTATAGCCATCGTGAATCAAAAGGGGGGTGTGGGGAAAACGACGACATCAGTCAACCTGGCTGCAGGTTTGGCTGTGACTGAGAAAAAGACCCTGCTTATCGATTTAGATCCCCAGGCAAACTCTACTTCTGGACTTGGACACCCTGTGAGGGTGGATGGTCAAAGCATCTATCAAGTATTACTTAACCAGGCGACTATACCAGACATCATGCATAAGTGTGAATTGCCATTCCTGGATCTGGTACCTTCCAGCCCATCGCTGGTCGGTGCAGAAGTTGAGTTGGTTTCGGCCATCGCCCGTGAACGTATTCTGAAAGAGGCGGTAGCAGAGGTGGAAGAGAATTATGATTTTATCATTATTGATTGTCCGCCTTCATTAGGTCTTCTTACACTAAATGCACTTACAGCTGCTCACTCAATCCTGATTCCAATACAGTGTGAATATTATGCCCTTGAGGGTCTGGGTCAGCTATTGAACACCGTACGCCGTGTTCAAAAGACAATAAACAAGGCGCTTGTTATTGAAGGCGTATTGATGACCATGTATGATAGCCGACTTAATTTGAGTAAGCAGGTTGTTGAAGAGGTGAAAACCTATTTTAAAGAGCGAGTTTACAAGACCTACATCAACCGAAATGTTCGCTTGAGTGAATCACCGAGTTATGGAAAACCCATCATGTTGTATGATGCTAATTCTGTAGGTGCCGCTAATTATATGAATCTGGTAGAAGAGGTGCTTGAAAATGCCTGAAGTCCCTAAAAGACTGGGACGGGGTCTGGATGCAATTCTTGATTCCCTGGGTGCACCTGAAGAATCATCCATTTCCACACTCACAGTTTCTCCCAATGATATTCGACCCAATCCTTTTCAACCTAGAAAAGATTTTGATTCAGAAAAAGCGGTCCAGGCTTTTGAAGATCTAAAAGCATCTATTAAATCCAAAGGCCTGATACAACCCATCACGGTCCGCGAAGTCAATGGTGAATATGAACTCATCGCCGGTGAAAGGCGTCTGAGAGCTTGCCAGGCACTGGGTTTAGAGACAATTCCAATTCACATTCTTACTGTGGACAAAGATGTGGATATGATGGAATTAGCTTTGATTGAAAATTTACAAAGGGATAACCTGAATCCCCTTGAAGAGGCCGAAGCATACTCACTTCTATCAGAGAAGTACGACCTTTCTCACGAGGAAATTGCCAGTAATATTGGTAAGAGCCGAGCGGCTGTCACCAACGCCATGCGCCTCTTGAAGTTGCCGGTGGAAATAAAAGTTGCCTTAAAAAACCTCGTCATATCAGCCGGTCATGCCAGAGCACTTCTGGGGCTTGATTCAGAAAAAGAAATGATTCACATCTTCCAACAGGTTCGCAGGAATAACATGAGCGTTCGTGAAACTGAAAATTATGTCAAAAAGCTCAAGGATAAGACTCCTGTTTCAGCAAAAAAGAAGAAAGCTCCCCCCAAAAAGTCAGTGTTTTTGACTCGCAGCGAAGAAGCCCTTATGACGGTTCTGGGAACCCGTGTACAGATAAAGGCTGGTCCCAAAAAGGGGATCATCGAAGTTGAGTTTTTTGGTGATGAAGATCTCGAGCGGTTGCTGGAATTGTTCGAGTCCATGAAAAAATAGCGATCTGTATTCGGAACAATCCCCTGCAACAGGAATAGGTAGAAACAAGAAACCATGAAACACGAAAAATATACTATACTCATCCTACCGGATAACGAAACCAACGGCAGATCCTATTCAATTACCGCGGTTGCTGTCAATATCTTGAAATTGTTCATTCTTGGTCTGCTCGCAGTGATCATTCTATTTTCTACCTATTACCTACCCAAGGCATTGGAATATCGGGACATTAAACGAGAGAATGATTATCTCCTTAGTGAAAGACAGGAAGTTGCTGGTTTGCTGAAAAATGCCAAACGCATTGATGAGATCAATCACTTTATTGAAAGCACACTGGGTAGCCATTATAACCTTCGTGCAGATGCAGGGGATAGTAATGCTTTTGAGGACAATTGGGAACTCTCTCCCTTTGAAACCATGGGCTTGTTAGATGACCTGCCAACCTACTTGCCTATTAAGGGTTTTGTAAATGCTGGATTTCAGGTTAGGGAAGGACTTTTTAGTCAGGACCATCTGGGCTTGGACCTATCCTCCATTGAAGATAGAGTTGTAAAGGCTGCGGGTCGTGGGTATGTCATTTTTTCGGATTGGACTTATCGCTTTGGGAATACGATAATTATCGATCATGGTAACGGCTATCTTACTGTTTATGGTCACAATGAACAAAATCTTGTGACACAGCGACAGGTTGTAGATCGTGCAGAACCCATTGCCATCATGGGCAATACAGGTCTATCTGATGGAGCACATCTTCATTTTGAAATCTGGTACGAAGGAGTACCCCTGGATCCAACAACATTTATCACCGAATTGAACGAAACAAACACTCCAGCTGTTGAGAAGGAATACTAGAATGGCGAATCGAATACATCGCATAGAAACTATTGTGGGCCGTGGAACTCATATTTCTGGAGATATGAACATCAATGGAAGCGCACATATTAATGGTACAGTGGACGGCAGTATTGAAGCCAGCGGATTTGTTACTGTCTCTGAATCCGGTGTCGTTAAGGGGGGCATTAAAGGGGATTATGCTATCATTGGTGGTATTGTGGGTGGCAATATCGAAGTGAAGGGGAAAGTAGCCCTGGGGAAGGCTGGACGACTGAAGGGCGATGTTATTGCTACCAGACTTATTATAGAGGATGGGGCGGTTTTCCATGGGCGCAGTTCCATGGTGCCTGAAACTTCCACTTCTGATGAATTTGAAGCTCTCGGCGAAGAGCTTTAGCAGCACTTGAAACCTGACGGCTCCGGCAAGTATATGGCAGCGGCCTCTACCATGACCGGTAGTGTCCTCGGTCTTGGTGCTATCGGCTATTTTATCGATGAAAAATTTGGTTGGCCTCAGTATGGTCTCCTCACCGGAGCCTTATTGGGTGTGGTTATCGGAATGTATGAGCTTTACAAGAGCTTGTATATGAAAGATGAGGATCAATGAAAGCCTGGCAAGTATTAGGGGTTTCAGCACTGATTTTAAATGGTTTAGCCATCCTGGCCTTGATCTTTGTCGGGCGCATAGAATTGGTTAAATCCGTGCTCGCTGGAGCCATTATTCCAATTCTTATAAGTGGCGGACTTTTGGCCTGGGCGGAATATTCCAAAACAAATGACGCTCAAAACCTTCAAAAATTGAATATTATGGGTTTTTTCTTTAAGGTTATTCTGTTGGGGATATGGTCAGCTATCCTCGTGAAAGCAGGGACTTTAGATAACGTGACATTTATTGTAATATTAGTTATAAACTTTCTTGCGTGGCATGGGGTCGAAGCTTATTATTGGCCGCTTTTTATGGCAAGAAGCACACAAAAAACAGGGGAGAATTCTTGATGGCTGCACCAGGCCACGGAACCAGCAACAATATTGGGGATAAAATCATTGAGCATGTCGCGAATAGTGACGTGATGATTCATTTTGAACTTTTCGGTGTAGATCTTTCCATCACCAAACATGTTATCATGCTTTGGATTGCTGCCGGTTTTCTCGTAACCGCTGGACTTTATGCAACCCGAAGATATCGGAAAGAAGATCGTCCCGTCCCCAGTGGTTTTTCAAATGCATTTGAGTATGTCGTTGACTTTGTCAGAACTGGAATCCTCATTCCCACGGTTGGAAAGAATCATGTGTTAAAATGGGGACCTCTGGTGATGTCCTTTTTCTTTCTTATCCTGACGATGAACTTCCTCGGTCTCATGCCCTTCTTTAATTATATCAATCATGGGCATGGTGGAACCACTGCAACTGGCAATATTAATGTGACTGCCGCTCTGGCTTTAATCACTTTCATGGCCATTATCGTTGCAGGCATCCTGGAGCATGGCTTCTTTAAGCATTGGAAAAATCTGGTCCCTGGTGGTCTACCAAAAGCCGTATATATCATTCTCATCCCCATCGAGATCTTGAGTATGTTTGTGAGGCCCTTCGCATTGACCATGCGACTGGCTGCTAACATGACTGCAGGGCATATTGCCATGCTTGCTATCTTTGCCCCCATATTTCTACTTCACAATGCCTATGTAGGCGTTGCTTCAGTGGCATTGAATGTGGGCATTACCTTTTTAGAGATTATCGTGAGTATTGTTCAGGCTTACGTGTTCACATTGCTTTCATCCGTGTTCATTGGCCAGTCAATTCACCCACATCATTAATAGTTTTGATCTTTAACAACAAAAAATATAAACCTTCTATCAGCTATGCTCGAACGGCTCTTACTCAGTTCAGGGATATGAGACATGTATGTAGCAGTGAGACAGTGATGATAGAAACACACACGAAGGAGTTTTAAAATGGAATTTGCTTATCTAGGTGCCGCAATTGGTGCAGGTATGATCGTTATTGGCGCAGGTCTTGGAATTGGAAAATTGGCCGCAGCCGCTGCTGCAGGTATTGCTCGTCAGCCTGAAGCTGCCGCCAGCATTACTGGCGCTGTAAACTTGCCACTCTTCCTGCTGGAAGGTGTTGCAATTATCGGTGAGGTTGTAGCTCTCCTCATCGCTCTGAAATAAGAAAGCCTAAAGACTCTCCTTCGGAGGAACTATGGAAAACCTGCTACGGTTTGACACAGGCTTAATGATTTGGACCTGGATCACCTTCATTGCTGTGTTGGTGATCCTGGGAACCAAAGCCTGGAAACCCATGATCAAGGCGCTGGAAAATCGCGAAAATTTCATTCGTGAATCACTTGAGGAAGCTGAAGAAGCTCGTAAAGAAGCTGATAAAGTAGCTGGTGAATATGAAGCGATGGTAGCCAAAGCACGACAGGAAGCCCAAAATATTGTGGCTTCCGGCAAAGAAACCGCTGAGCGGATGAAGGCTGATATTCTCAATGAAGCTCAAGATAAATCAGCTGGGATTCTTAAGCAGGCTGAAGTTCAGATTGTCGCCGAACGCGACAAAGCGATTGCTGAAATCCGTACTCAGATTGTCGATATTTCAATGGCTGCTGCTGAAAAAATTATCGCAAAATCACTTACTCTGGAAGACAACGAACGCCTTATCGAAGACGCTCTCAAGGATTACGGAAAGAATTGATGCGCACCTCAGCAAAAAGTCGCCAGTACGCCAACCTGCTTCTAAATATTGCTGAGAAGAAGGACGCTCTTGAGCCTGTCTATCGCTCAATGAAGTCTTTCTATGCCAGTTATCGGCGTGAACCAGCACTGAAAGCATTTCTAGCCTCAACCAAAGTTGAAGCCACCGATAAAATTAGTTTGCTTGGCAAAGTGTTTCCTGACCTGCACCCTATCAACCAGGCATTTGTTGCCCAATTGGGTGATGAACGGGATATGAAATTGTTGGGCATGATCATGCATGGTCTGGAAACTGCTTTTTACACTCGCAGCGATCAGGTTAAAGTGCATGCTGTCAGTACCAGCAAATTATCGGATGCAACGATTCAAGGCATTCACCAGGCTGTCAAATCAGTCACATCCTCGAAAGCTGATTTTACTGCAGAAGTAAATCAGGATATTCTGGGTGGATTAACATTAAGAGTTGGCAATACCATTTTGGATGCCTCCCTCTCCAGTAAACTAGCACGTATCAGACAAGCACTGATTCAGTCCTAAAGGAAAGACAAGAATATGACAGATATTCGAACAGACGAAATCACAAAATTACTCCAGGAAGAACTGGGCAAATTAGATCTCTCCATTGATGTGGCCGAGATTGGTGAAGTCATCATGGTTGGTGACGGAATTGCCCGTGTCAGTGGGCTGGAAAATGTTATGGCCTCCGAGCTGATTGAGCTCCCCAACGGTGTTGTTGGTATGGCTATGAACCTGGAAGAGGACGAAGTCGGACTGGTTCTATTTGGCAATACCTCTCTTGTAAAAGAGGGTGATCAGGCCAAGCGAACAGGAAAGGTTGTTTCAGTCGCAGTTGGTGATGCTGTAATCGGACGCGTGTTAAGCCCAATTGGCGTTCCAATGGATGGCAAGGGCGAGATTAAGGCCAAAAAACTCTATCCCGTCGAACGCAAAGCTCTGGGTGTGTTGGCCAGAAGTCCTGTAAATGAGCCATTGCAGACGGGTATCAAAGCTATCGATAGTATGATTCCCATTGGTCGTGGCCAACGTGAATTGATCATTGGTGATGGGCAGACTGGTAAAACCGCAGTTGCTCTGGATACCATCGTAAATCAAAAATACACCCATAGTGCAGACTCACCCGATGATCCAGTATATTGTATTTATGTAGCCATCGGCCAGAAAGCCTCAACAGTTGCCCGAGTGGTAGCTGAGCTTGAAGCTCAGGGTGCCATGGAGTATACAACCATTGTAGCTGCAAACGCCTCTGATCCTGCCCCCCTACAATTTCTCGCACCCTACACCGGTGCTTCAATTGGTGAATATTTTCGTGATAACGGCAAACATGCTCTAATTATCTATGATGATCTGTCAAAGCATGCAGTTGCATACCGCCAGATGTCTTTGCTACTGAGAAGACCTCCAGGTCGTGAAGCCTATCCAGGAGATGTATTCTACCTCCATAGCCGCCTACTGGAACGTTCTTCAAAATTGAACAAAGAGTTAGGTGGTGGTTCACTCACTGCTCTGCCCATCATTGAAACACAAATGGGTGATGTATCTGCTTATATCCCTACCAATGTGATCTCCATTACTGATGGTCAGATCTTTTTGGAAACCGATCTGTTCAATAGTGGACAACGTCCCGCATTGAACGTGGGTATTTCAGTATCTCGTGTAGGTGGAAACGCCCAGATCGCGGCCATGAAAAAGGTTGCTGGTGGAATGAGACTTGATTTGGCACAATATCGTGAACTGGCGGCTTTTGCTCAGTTTGGTTCTGACCTGGATGCTGAAACTCAAAAACAGCTGACCCGGGGAAAAATTCTCTATGAAGTATTGAAGCAGAATCAGTTTGTTCCCATGGTTGTGGAAAAGCAGATTGCCATTTTCTATGCTGCATCGAGAGGTTTTCTGGATGACATTGAACCTACAGATGTGAGACGCTTTGAAAGTGAATTCCTAAGCAATATGGAAGCCACCAATTCAGATCTTCTAAAGAGAATTGCAACAGAGGGCAAGCTGACTGATGAGATTGATGCTGCTTTAAACAAGGCGGTTTCGGACTTTGTTAAAGGCTTCGTAGCCTAGGGTAGCTATGGCGAATTTAAAAGTCATTCGGAAGCGCATAGGTACTATTGAGAGTATCAAGCAGGTTACGCGTGCCATGAAACTTGTGGCAGCCGCTAAACTTCGCCGCGCTCAGATTAACATGGAACAAGCGCGACCCTATGCAGGTCGTATCCATGGTGTACTAAACCATCTTCTCCCAGATATTGATCGAACCACCCATGATCTGTTAACGATGAGACCAGCCAGGCAAAAGGCTTTTATCATAATCACCTCAGATCGTGGTCTTTGTGGTAGTTTTAATACAAACATTCTGCGTCAGGCGGAATCCATCATTATGGCCGCTGGCAAGGAAAATTCAAAACTCATCTGCATTGGGCGAAAAGGTTATGAGTATTTTGGGAAAAGAGGCTATGATGTCGTTGATCATTATGCTGATTTCTGGAATGAACTTAACTTTAGCCATGCCACACAAATGGCCAGAGCAGTGACCTCACGATATCTATCAGGTGAATTTGATGACGTTAGAGTCATCTTCAATGAGTTTAAGAATGTTGCTCAGCAGAAAATCGCGGAATATCACTATCTCCCTCTGGTTTTAGAGGATGATGCTGAAGTGGTTGACACAGATTATCTATTTGAGCCTTCCAAGGACGAGGTGGTCAAATCATTAGTACCCCGTCATTTAAATATCCAAATGTGGCGCTTTTTACTTGAATCCAATGCCGCTGAACAGGCAGCCAGGATGACTTCAATGGAAGCAGCTACGAATAATGCTGGAGACCTCATCGACCGTCTCCGACTGGAATACAATAAGGCACGTCAAGCTGCAATTACTACAGAGATTCTGGAAGTTGTAAGTGGTGCCGAAGCTTTAGTGGAATAAGAGGAAAATTCATACGATGGCAAAGCAAGGAAAAGTGGTTCAGATAATGGGTGCTGTAGTTGATGTTCGATTTGAGGACGGTCAATTACCAGAAATTTTAAATGCTCTGAATATTGAACGCGAAGACGGATTGTTGGTATTGGAAGTTGCCCTGCATCTGGGTGAAAATGTTGTCCGGACAATCGCCATGGATTCAACCGATGGTCTCACACGTGGCACCAAGGTTACTGATGTTGGTACTCCTATCACCGTTCCAGTAGGTCCTGAAACATTGGGACGCATGTTTGATGTTGTGGGCAACGTGATTGACGGAAAACCTGCACCAAATGTGCAGCGTAATCCCATCCACAGAGATCCACCCAAACAGGAAGATCTAACCACTGCGAGTGAGATTCTGGAAACAGGTATCAAGGTTGTTGATCTTCTGGAACCCTACTCTAAGGGTGGAAAAACCGGTCTTTTTGGTGGTGCAGGTGTTGGTAAGACTGTGCTGATCCAGGAGTTGATCCGTAACATTGCCACTGAGCACGGTGGCTATTCAGTATTCTCAGGTGTTGGAGAACGTACCCGTGAAGGTAATGATCTCTATCTGGAAATGACTGAATCTGGTGTTATAGATAAAACTGCCATGGTCTTTGGCCAGATGAATGAACCACCAGGGGCTCGTCTCCGTGTGGCTCTATCAGGTCTCACAATGGCAGAATACTTCCGTGATGTGGAAGGCAAAGATGTTTTACTCTTCGTAGATAACATTTTCCGTTTCACCCAGGCTGGTTCTGAGGTGTCTGCTCTATTAGGTCGTATGCCTTCTGCTGTAGGATATCAACCAACACTGTCTACAGAAATGGGTGACCTTCAGGAACGTATTACTTCCACCAAAAAAGGTTCTGTGACTTCGGTGCAGGCTATCTATGTACCTGCAGATGATTTAACTGATCCAGCTCCTGCGACGACTTTCGCTCACCTTGATGCCAAAACTGTGTTGGAACGCGGAATTGCTGAGTTAGGTATTTATCCAGCTGTGGATCCACTTTCATCATCATCTCGAATTCTTGATCCTCGTGTTGTTGGTGATCGTCACTATAATGTTGCTCAGGAAGTCAAAGTTGTCCTGCAGAAGTATAAAGATCTTCAGGATATTATTGCCATTCTTGGTATGGATGAGTTGTCCGATGATGATAAGAACACAGTGAACCGTGCTCGTCGTATGCAGAAATTCTTCTCACAGCCTTTCTTTGTGGCTGAAGCTTTTACCGGCAGTGCTGGTAAATATGTTTCTCTTGAAGATTCTATCACTGGATTCGAGGCAATTCTCGCTGGTGATATGGATAAATACAATGAGAATGCCTTTATGTATAAAGGTAATATTGACGACGTGATTGCCAGCGCAAAGAAAAGTGGTTAATTAAAAATGGCAGGCCAATTTCATCTAGAAATCATCACACCTACCAAAGTGTATGATGAGGGCGAAGTAGATTATGTCCGCGCTCCTGGTGCAGATGGTGCATTCGGTATCCTGGCAGGGCATACTGAGTCAATTATGGCTTTGGCTATCGGTGAAATCAAAGTTGTCAAAGGTTCTGTTGAGAAGACCTATGCTTCCGCCAAGGGTTTTGCGGAAATCACCAAAAACGGTGTACAGTTACTGGTAGAATCAGCTGAGCCTAAGGGGGGTATTGACTTGAACCGTGCACAAAAAGCATATGATCGGGCCAAGGAACACCTCAATCGCAAAAAAGATGAGATGGAGGATGAACTTAGAGCACTTAGAGCTCTGGAACGTTCTATGAATCGACTAAAGGTTGCTGAAAAGAAATAAATCTGCTGCACATTAATATTTTAAGCCTCGGCCCCTGAGTTTATCGAAGGGTCCGGGGCTTTTTTAATTCATCACCATCTAACCAGATTCATATTTTCAGATTTATTTAGGTCTTCCTCCAACTCCATTTATTTTTCAATCCAGTTAAAACGAAGTGATAGGGGAACGACTTGCTGAGAGCTGTAAAAAAGATCTTAAAACTAAATCCCTGGTATATCGGATTATACATTGTTGTTCTCACCTTACTTATTTTATCCAGTTATCTAGAATATAAATCCAGGTATCGTGATGTTTTGCAGCTCATTCAGGATCAGGCTGCCATGACCGCCGCTGTGATTGCCCAGAGTGGCAGTGGTCAGGCCTATCTCACAGAGGAGTTAAAGCAATCCTATATCGATAGAGCCATAGATATGCTCAGCATCTTGAACCGTATAGATAAAGAACAGGAGCTATCAAGAAGTGACCTGGACGAATGGGTGAATGATGAAACCATCATGGATATCACCACTTATGATAGCAATGGGAAAAAGGATGGCGGCTACAAAACAGCTTCAAAAACAAATACCCCTACTGAAATAGACCAGGACAATACGTGGCTCCAAAATCAGCTACAGCCGATTTTATCCAGGAAATCTGAACTACTCATTGTCGGGGTTGATCAAAAGGCGGATCCTTTCACTCGAACTGACAGTATTGAAGATCAATTTTTAGTAGCTATCCCCAGAGAAAGGGGTGGTGCGATTACCTGTCAGTTGTCAATGGAAGCTGAGCAAAATTTTAAATATCTCACCGCCATGGAATCTGCCCTGGAAGACCTTTTACATGTAAATGGATTGCAATATCTGAAGTTGGCGCTAGATGACCGTGAGCCATATTATGTTTCCAAGTCTGGGGAAATGATTGACGATACCTGGACCCGCAAGCCCCTTGCTGATATCCTCTTTGAGGTTTCCAAAGGAGACAACAGTCTGCTGGAAGTAGTTCGTCCTGTATTTTTTAGCTCAAGTATTGGGGAGGTGCGTATTGGGTTCAAAGCGGATACCCTATTGAGTCTAAAAGGTCAAATCGTCTACCAAATTCTCATTCGAACCACTCTCTTTACTCTGCTTGCCTTTGTGCTGCTTATATTTTTACTGGCTCGACAAAATACAGCGTTGCTGGAAGAGGAGAAGAAGCGCATAGAAGCAGAAGTATATCGGTTGGAGAAATTGAATCGACTGCGAGAGAAGCAGGCGGCAGTGGGAGATCTTGCAGCTGGTGTGGCTCATGAAATACGTAATCCACTCAATGCCATTGGAATTGTAGCACAGCGGTTGAAACGCGAATTCTCAACTGGTGAAGATCAACAGGAATATGAATCGCTTACTGGCACCATGGTCTCAGAAATATCGCGCATAAATGAATCGCTTCAAGAATTCCTGGAATATACCAGACCGACCCCCCTTAATTTCTCAACTCTCGATCTGATGCAGTTTTTAAACAGCATCCAGGATTTGTATAAATCGGAAGCCATGGAACAGCAGGTATCCCTGACAGTGCAAGCCAGTACGGTCCAATTTGATGCAGATGCAGAATATTTGAGGCAGGCCATATCTAACCTGGTTCGAAATGCGTTGGATGCCTGTGAGTTGGGAGCGAGCATCACTCTGGTAGGTCAGAAGCAGGGTGATATGATAATCTTAAAGGTCATTGACTCGGGAGCCGGAATAGTAGAGGATCAACTCAGTCGCATTTTTGATTTGTATTATACAACCAAGGATATGGGCACCGGTGTAGGACTGGCCTTGACCCATAAAATAATCGCCGACCACCATGGGACGATTGAAGTGACAAGTCATCCTGGTGAAGGGACAACCTTCGTAATAGAATTGCCGGTGAAACAATGACCAAAATACTGATCGTCGATGATGAACAACTCCAACGGGAGTCTCTCGCTGGATTTTTAAAGAAAATTGGATACGATGTAAGCACAGCCGAGTCTGCTCAAACTGCGCTGGCTCATATGTATAAGCATCCAGTTGATATTGTTTTGTCTGATTATAAAATGCCATATATGACAGGTGCTGATCTGTTAAAAGAAGTCAAGTCACGTCATCCCAATGTGATTCTGGTTCTGATCACTGCTTTCGGCACAGTGGATATTGCTGTAGATGCCATGAAATCTGGTGCCTGGGACTTCTTGACCAAACCCGTGGATCTGGATCAGCTTGAAACTCTACTCAAGGGTATTGAGGATCACATCCATACCTCACAAAACCCACACAATATTTCCCTGGAACAAGATTCAGGGGAGCTGGGTTTTCTCGCCAGGGATTCAGTGATGTTAGCTTTACTCCAACAGGCCAAGCGCGTGGCTGACAGTCAGGTTACTGTTCTCATAACGGGAGAAACGGGAGTAGGTAAGGAAGTTCTTGCTGAGTATATACATCAGCATTCCCCCCGGTGTAAACACCCCGTGGTAGCCGTGAATTGCGCAGCCCTTCCCAGTCATCTTATTGAGAGTGAGCTGTTCGGGCATGAGAAAGGCGCATTTACGGGAGCAACCGCTACCAGAGTGGGTCGTTTTGAGGAAGCCCACGGAGGGACCCTCTTTCTGGATGAGATTGGTGATCTTCCGCTTGAGATGCAGACCAAGCTATTGCGCTTCCTACAGAGTGGAGAGTTTCAAAGAATAGGAGAGAATAAGGTCCTCAAATCAGATGTCCGAGTCATAGCAGCCACCAATGTGGATTTGCTCCATGCCATTGAGATAGGAGAGTTTAGGGAAGATCTCTATTATAGACTGAATGTAATCAATCTTGAGATACCACCCCTGAGGAGCAGACCTGACGATATTAAGGTATTATCAGAATATTTTCTTGAAAAATTTGCTGTCAGGGAGGGTCGATCTGAAATGATTCTTTCCAGCAAAGCTCTAGCGGCTCTGGAGACATATCATTTCCCTGGGAATGTCCGCGAACTGGGAAACCTCCTGGAACGCGCTGTGCTCCTCTGTCAGGGACCTGAGATTTTAGCCGAAGGACTTAACCTGCAGAGTAAGGCTAAAGAGAAGATCACCTCTGGGAAGTTGAAGGATTCTGTCGGTGGTCTGGAGGTTGATCTGATTAAAAACACCCTTGAAGAAGCAGGTGGGAATCAGAGTGAATGTGCTCGGCGACTTGGAATAAGTGAACGAGTTCTCCGCTACAAGCTTCAAAAGTATAACCTTAAATAAAATTACGTATTCTCAAAAAGTGTGACCTTTTGTCATCTCGAGCGGAGTCGAGAGATAAAAATCCTTATACACATAAACTGAATTTAGCCTTGGCATACAGGGGCTGATTATACTTGCGTCCCTTACCCCTCGACTCCGCTCGGGGTGACAATCCCAGGAACTTGTTGCATCAATTCAATCGATGATTTCTCGACAATTTTGTCGAATTCGACGTGTTTTGTCGAGTATCTCCATAATTAAAATCATCACATGTATATTGATAAGTGCATGAATAACAGTAGTATATATACTAATATTACGAGAGGCATGGTAACTGGCACAGAGATTGGACTATAGAGGGTAGCTTTTTTGAAGCAGATAAATTTAACAAAGGAGAAACGATATGAAAAAGCAACTCTTAACGGTGATGATGATGGCAATAGCGATCAGTTTATTCGCTATCGCCAGCCCGGTTTATGCCCAGGGTGGTCAGTGGGGAAATGGTCATGGTGATTTCGGCGGCGGTGGCAACGGCCCTGGTGAATTCATCGATGAAGACGGTGATGGATACAACGATTTGGCACCAGATGATGATGGTGATGGCATTCCCAATTATGCAGATGAAGATTATGTACCACCAGAAGGTGGTCAAGGTGGTGGGAATGGTCCTGGAGCTGGTGGATTCGTAGATGAAGACGGTGATGGTTATAACGATAATGCACCAGACGAAGATGGTGATGGTATTCCAAATCATGCTGATGATGACTTTGTGCCACCACAAGATGGTGGAGGTCGTCGCCACGGTGGTGGCCGTCCTGGTTTTGGTGGTGGTAATGGTCCTGGATCAGGTGATTGTCTCCCAGACCCAGTTGCTGCCCAAAAGTCAACTGGTAAAGTGAAAAACGCCAACTAAGTGATGTGATGATGGGGGAGGATGTCTTCCTCCCCCAACTTCCATGAATAACTCAAATCAAACTATGTTAATAAGCAAACCAGACCGTATCAATTTCAGATCAATCTTAGCAGCTGTAATCATTTGCTTATCTGTGTTTAGCAGTCCAGTGACTGCTGGTGAATTAACCTACACTTTTGATAATTCATTTGGGACAGCTGAGTATTTATTGGGAAGCAAATTGGTCCCCGATGCTTCATATAGTTCAACTGCATTCTCTCTCAGCTCAATTCTCTCAGACAATTCCAGGGCATATATTGATGTCTCACATTCACAGATATATCCATATGCTGAATACTCAAATTCTGACGCAGAGCTCGGTCTTCAACTTCGTTATCTTGATATCAAGGACCATCAGATCTTTGCAGGTCTATTCGCTTACCTAAACCGCTTCCGTGATAGCTATAGCTATTATAACAGCAGTGGTTTTGGCATGTATTTGAAATGGAAATACTACCTCAAAGCTTCACAGCTGTTTATTGGTGGTTATGATTTGAATTTTAATCGCTTTGAGGAAGTTACCGAAGCCTCGAATACAGATCATGAGATATATCTTACCTATAACCAGTCTTTTAATACAAAGACCTCAGTAAATCTCAGGACCTCCCTGGCCTATCAAAACTTTTGGCCACAGATTGTAATAGATGATCAACTCCCAGGCAGGTTTACCCGTGCAATCGAAGTTGACTCTATTCCTGATAATTATCTTTTTGAAACCAAGCTGAGACTCAGCCAGGCTCTTGGTCCCAAACTCGGTGCAACGTTATGGCTGGACTATCAATCCCTTATCAATGAAGATGCCAGTGCCCTGGCCTTACAGGATGGTTTAAACAACCCATTTATTGACAGGTTCAGGAGTGAAGGTCCTTCTGCATCATTGCGCTTATTGTATCGAATGGGGGCCAGACAGAAATTAAAGTTGATTTATGTTTTTGATGAAAAAAGATACAGGGATGTTCCTGTATATGAATTTGACTTTGAAGGTATGAGCTATGTCATTGAGAATGACGCCTATAAAGACCTCGGTTTTGACCGCTCAGATACAAAGCGAAAAGTTCAATTGAGTTGGAGTCTGGATTTGGGTCAGAATCACAACGATTGGGCTTCAGATATTGAAATGCTCGTGAATACAGGGTGGACTCAGAATGTTTCCAATGATCCCCTGTATGACTACACGAGTATGAACTATGGAATTACTCTAAATATTAATAACTAAAGGAGAAGTAGCATGAAACGTACATTATTTATTCTCATTTTACTTTCTATGACAATTGTAATGGGTCAAGGCCGCCGCGGCGGTGGTTCTCAAATGACCTGGGATGAAAGCTTGAATTTAACAACTGAACAGATGCAACAGATTACAGCCCTCCGTGAGAGCATGCAACCTGGCATGCAGGAAATTCGTCAAACCACACGTTCACTGGAACAAGAGCTGAGACTGCTCAATAACAGCGAAAATCCTGATGCTGATAGAATTGCCGAACTTGAAGCGGCGATTGAAGCTAATCGGACAGCTGCTGAGGCTCTCATGGGTGCCCATCGGACCCAGATCAGATCTCTGCTGACACCAGATCAACAATTGATTTTTGATCAGCATGAATTTGGACCCCGTGAAGGACGACGCGGACCTAGAGGACCTCGTGGTGGAAATGATGATATGGGTGGTGGTCGTCGTGGGCACCGTCCTGGAAGAGGAAATAGGCCATAAATCATTAGTTGTTGTCCTTTCTTGAGGACTTCCTCCCTGCATACGAGCTCCAGTTTTACTGGGGCTCGTGCTTTTAATTACCCCCAGGAGGATTATTTTAGTCAAATAGAATCTATAATTGAGGGAATATGCATCTGATCAATAAAATCTTCATTCTGTCAGTCTGTGTCTCAGGTTTAAGCGCCCAGTCATTGCCAACAGAAACCAGCACGCTGTTCTCAGGTTCAGGTGCTTGTGCAGTTTGCCATACTCAGGCTGGTCCTAATACTGCGGCCTTACGCGACAGCCATGGAAAAGATGTGTCTCCAACAACATACTGGCGATCCACCATGATGGCGAATGCGGCCATCGATCCACTCTGGCAGGCTAAAGTGCAGGCAGAAATAGCTGCAAACCCTCAACTGCAAAGCGTTATTGAAGATAAATGTACAAGTTGTCACGCCCCCATGGGCAACACTCAGGCAGGATATGATGGACAACCGGACTATACAATTGCTGAAATGCTGGAGAGTCCCCTTGGTATGGATGGGGTGAGTTGCGCAGTTTGTCACCAGATACAGGATCAAGACCTGGGACAGGGCGAGAGCTTTTCAGGTCATTTTACCATCGAAGATAGCCGACTTATTTATGGTCCTTTTAGTAATCCTGTTGTTGGACCCATGGCAACCATGGCGAATTACACGCCAACCATGAGTCCTCACATCTCCAAATCTGAATTGTGTGCAACCTGCCATACCCTTTTTACACCCTATGTGAATGATGAGGGCGAAGTAGTAGGGGAGGCTCCAGAACAAGTACCTTATCTGGAGTGGTTAAATAGTGATTATCCCGAATTGGGCATTGAATGCCAGACCTGTCATATGCCTGCAATCGAAGAAAACATCGTATTATCAAATCGACCACAGTGGTTGGGCTCGCGTAACCCGCTTCATACACATGAATTTGTGGGTGGAAATGTGTTTATGCTAAAAATGCTGAAAAATTTCGGGGATGAGTTGGGAGTCACGGCATCGGAAGCTCATTTTGATTCAACTATCGATAGAAGTATGAGACTTTTAGAGAGACAATCTGTGAGATTAAATCTTACCACTGATTGGAATGTCATGACGGATTCATTGACTATCGAAGTTGATGTTGAAAATCTTTCCGGGCATAAATTTCCCACGGCCTATCCCAGTAGAAGAGCCTGGTTAGAGATTAAAGTTGAGGATCAATCCGGGAATATTGTATTCCATTCCGGCGCTTGGGATGAGACTGGAGAAATTATTGAATTGGATCCAGGCTACGAACAACATCGTCAGAGTATCAATGATCAGGATCAGGTACAAATTTATCAGAACATACCCAGGGATGTGAATAGTGATAAGACCTATACACTCCTGAGAATCGCAGGGTATCTAAAAGACAATAGAATCCCTCCTGTGGGATATCTCTCAGGTGGGATAGCCGCGGATTCTACAAGTATTACAGGTTTAGCGACCCAGGACCCCGATTTCAACCGAAACGGCCTTGAGGAGGGTACAGGAAGCGATAAAGTACACTATAGGGTGGGGGGGCTCAATCCAAATGAGTCTTATCATATTGGTGTAACCATGAACTATCAGACCATCGCTCCACGTTTTGCACAGGATCTATTTGAATATGATCTACCTGAAGTTGATGAATTTCAGTCCTATTACGACCAAATGGATCTGTCGCCAATCCCCGTCGCAATTGTTGGACATACAATTTCAACGAGTGGGATTAGAACCCAAACCCCTGAATCTCAGCTGCTGGTGGAAGCATACCCAAATCCCTTTAATCCAGAAACCAACATCCAGGTTTCACTCCCCGGGGATGGAGATATCAATTTGAACATTTTCGATATACAGGGTAAACAGGTGACTGAAATCCAGAGCATCAATCAGGTCAGCGGGTTGCAGGAATACGCGTGGGATGGGAAAGATTCTCAGGGGCGGATTCTGGAAGCAGGAATTTATCTGGTACAAGTGGAATTCAGAGAGATGGGCTCTCCAATAGCACTACATGCTGATTTTAAAATAGTCCTGTTGAAGTAGCTTAAGGTGTGGCGTAGCGACTGACCCAATCGGCGCTCATAGCTCCAAACACACCAAATCCACCTTCAACCCCATAGGCCGTGCCAATATTGCCTTCACCGATGAGAAAATTAGAAATAGCTTCTAGCTCAGGATCACTTGATAGGAAGTAGCGATAGTAATTTTCATCCAGATAGCGCAGCCTGATACCCATCTGGGAGACCAGTTCCTCGCTCTGATTGCCTTCAAGACACCATGAATCAACTGAGGACGTCCAGGTTGTATCTCCTGGTTCCATCAAGCCAAACTGGCTGATCCCACAAACCTGACGCTCCCAATTTTGTGAGGCAATTCCAGTGGTAATAGTTGTATTAAAATCTCCATCGTAGCTCCAGGTCACATCAAAAAGACTATTGATTGAAACGGTATCAGCTAATTCGCTGCTTCTAATTCTAGGTAAAGCAGGAGTCATCAGGGAACCAGTGAGATTATGTCCTCCTGGTGTTGTGACGGTCAGTGTGTATGCTGTATTTGGGAGAGGGGTAAAACTACCATCTGTGTTTAGATAAATGGCAGAATCACTAAAAATATCACGATACCAGTAATTCTCTCCGCTCCCATCTTGGGGACTCCTGATAAATGAATATGTCTGTGATCCGTCAGAAATAGTAACATCAGCATCTTTCACAATATAAAGTGATTCACTCACAGATCTGATTTCAGGAGGGTCGTACCAGAAAGTGTCCCTCTGGAACATACCGGTGTCTTCATTATACCATTCCCAGGATTCGTAATAAATAGTGTCATACCCGACTATTTCTGCATCAGGTCCAGCGGTATCCAGGGTTTTATGGACAATCACAAAGCTGGACAGAGAATCATCCAAACTGATGAGCCCAAATACGTTCAATTTCTCTTCATTGTCTGTGTCTATGGCTTCCCAGCCCCAATTTCCACAGGAAACAATTAGCATCATTAAGAAGAGAAGCGTAGTTAGCCTTAAAAATCCTCTGCGCTCTCTGTGATCTCTGTGATCTCTGTGGTTAATTAAATTTCTAGAATTCAAATTTCACCCCAAATGTTGGCAAAAATGGAAACATGGGAATACCAAGTCTTTGCACCCCCTTGTTCTCGTACTCGTAGGTTCTGTAATTGTACTCCCCATGATTACGATAGAGATAGCTAAACACATTTAAGTGATTCGTCACATTCAAAATCTGGAAATACCACTCACGGTGTCCATTGAGAAAGGGTTTCCGCTTCTTAAAACTAACGTCCCACCGGAAATATCCTGGATAGCGCACCCCATGTTTTTCTCCATAGAGGAAATTCTCTCGGTTGAACCATGAGTTGTCTAGATCCCAGGCACGATCTTCCCAGGTCTCTGTTCTACCAATGACCGCTGTATAAGGATTTCCACTGGAATACGTGATGGCGGTACTAAAGTGAAGGCCATGATTGAGAGCCCAATCCGCAACTACATTAAGTGTATGTGTTCTGTCATACTTGGGGAAATACCAATCCTGACCCTCATACTTCCGCTTGGTTTGTGCATAAGTATAGCCAGCCCAGCCACGGACTTTTCCAGAAAGTTTTTTAACCAGAATTTCCATACCTTGGGCATAGGCATCTGTGTCCCAGAATTCATTAAAGGGATCAATTATCAATTGATCTTCTTCGTTCACAGCAATGAGATCCGTGGGCTTGAGTGTCAGGAGATTGTCAAATGATTTATAATAGGCTTCAGTGCGAATTAGAATATCAGAATCACTTAAATATTCGACCCCAAAGATATAGTGATCAGATCGGGGTGCTGGCCGGTCCTCCGGAATACCAAACCAGATATCCAGAAACCTCAAGTTCTCATCAGGTGGATTGGCCACAGTGAGAAATTGATGGTATCGACCTACAGAACCCTTGAGTGAAACGTTCTCTGAAAGAAAATATTTGAGACCCAGACGTGGTTCAAAATAAGTAGTGTCATGTAGAGAATAACTGGCAACACGCAAACCCGTTTGAAGGGAAAGGAGTGGACTCATTTTCCATTTATCCTGAATGTATATGGCCGACTCAGCTGGTCTTGATTCCATCCACATAATGGTATCGCGCAGAGTCTCTTTTACACCGTTATAGGTTTCCTCTGCTCCAAGTATCATTCCCAATTGGAAATGTACTTCTTTATGCTGAAAACCAGCTAGCACGTTGTGAGCATCGTTTGCCAGCCAGGTTAAATTGGATTCAACGCTATTGTCGTTGATGCGATCAAATAAATCAAAGCCAAAGACAGATTGATAGCTGGATGTGTCATACTCACTTCGAAAGTAGCTCTCCTCCGCATAGTCAAAATCTACAGCAAATCGGAAGCGACTATTAGCGACAAAGGTTCGTGCGATCAATTTTGGTGAAACTATCCAGCGCCAGCTCAGGCTATTGGTAAAATTTCCCCAACGCCAATCAAATACACTGCTGTCACTATCCTCATAATAATAATCCTCCTCATCCCAGCCTTCATTCTCCCAATCGTCTGAGGAATAGTCATCCTGGTAGTCCCAATTCAAGACGTCATCTCCATGAAATGAACTCCAGGTAAGGCGATGGTCGCTTCCCACATCCAGATTTACCTTGCCCTGGAAATCATAAAAATAATATGGGAAAATATTTTCAGGTGATCCCTCCCGGTCAATTGGATCAAGTCGTGGCAATACGATTCGCCTATAAAAAGCATTGGCAATAACGTCAAAATATGTGCGACGCCCGGCAATCATCCATGAGCCTTTTAATAAGTCTGAACCAAAGGTAGGCAATGGTCCCTCGACCAGAGCTTTGCTTGAGATGAGAGAGATATTTGCGCTCCCTGTCAACTCTTCGGTATTGCCTTCGCGGTTTACAATATTAAGAATTGATCCGAGACGTCCTCCATATTGAGCAGGGAAACCCCCTGCATGGAATTCCGCTTCCTTGATGGCATCTGTGTTAAAGGTTGAAAAAATACCACCGAGGTGCATGGGGTTGTAAACTGTGATACCATCCAACATAATCAGGTTCTGATCAGGGGTAGACCCGCGGACATAAAGAGCGGAGGAAAAATCATTGAGCGATTGTACTCCAGGGAGCAATTGTAGAGCACGGAAGACATCTGCCTCTACAAATGATGGGGCAACTTCGATGGCTCGACGGTCTAGTGTCACTGTGCTGGTACTGACCAGCTCCTTAAATTTTTCCCGCTCGGCACTCACCTCAATTGACTGGCCTTCAATAATGGACTGATCCAATCTGATATCCAGTCGTAGATTCAGGTCCGCAGGTAATTCAATGGTCTGTTCATGTTTGGAGTAACCAATGATGGATACAATGAGTTTGTGGGTTCCAACTGGCAGATCACTGACGACAAAATAGCCTTCTACATTGGATGATGCACCGCGATTTAATTCTGGCAGAATAACATTGGCGTAGGGTAGAGGTTCCCCGGTTTCGTTTTCACGTATAAACCCATGTATGTTTTGTCTGGCAAGAGTCACAGAAAATAAGGAAAGCAAGAGGAGTGACTGAATCAGAACTCGAAGTTTATTCATACTGCGAATATGGGAACCATCATTTGAGATTCAACACTAAGTTGAAGAAGAGACCAATTTGTTTTAATCTCGAGCTCACCTCCTGAAAGGGGAAATTTTCATGAATGAATTCAAATGTCTCCCATTTTCCTTTTTTGTTCCCAGGATTTAGGGTGCATATTATTGCAGTTCAAAAATCGAGGAAACATGTCACCTATAGCAGAGCGATTACGGGAATTTCGAGCAGCTGTTGGACTTACTCAGCGGGAAGTAGCCAGTCTTTGTGGTCTTGGAAAACGAACCATCATCTATTGGGAAATGGGTGAACGGGAAATCAAGTGTACCAAACTAGTGCCCCTTTCAGATGAGTATGACCTGGATTTTAACTGGTTAATTTTGGGCAAAGGCAGCATGTTTAATGATGTTGCTGATCCCGCTGTTGTTGAACCAGATGAACTGGAAGAAGAGCTGGAAGAAACACCTGATCCACCTGTCGAACCAGTAGACCAGCAATGGGTGGACACGACCGAACCCCTCCAAAAAGAACAAGAAGATGTTTTACCCCTCATCCAGCGACTTCGCCGGAAGTAACCTCACCGCTGCCGCCAAAGATTTTTAAAAGATTGTCTCTCAAACACAGATGTCAGTTATTGATGTGCCCTCATTGGGGTTTACATTGCCTCGATTTTATCCGCCTGCGCTATATATGAGCAATGCTCAAGGATAAATCCGAAAAAATCGTAGCCTCGGCGCGATATTGACCCAAACCAGGCGGGTAACCACGGCGTCCCTCGCAGTATGCAGAGGGAAAACGGGTATCTAGGTTGAACCTATGGAACGCGAATCTGCTGTGACATGGCTTAGAAGTGAGGGTCAATAAATTATGGAGCGAATATGCGTCTGAAAAGAACCGTGACCTGTGGTGATTTAACTGTAGATAATGTTAACCAGGAAGTCATCCTCAATGGATGGATAGCCAAAAACAGAGATCATGGCGGTGTTATTTTTCTGGATCTTCGTGATCGATATGGCAAAACACAGGTAACCTTTAATCCAGATCTTGATGCAGATATTGCTGCTGAGGCCAAACGACTGGGTATGGAAGATGTGATTGCCGTTCGCGGAACTGTCCAACTTCGTCCTGATGGAAATGTGAATCCCAATATGCCCACGGGCAGCATCGAGGTTGTCGCCACAGAACTAGAAGTTTTGAACGAGGCCCAACCCCTGCCATTTCTGGTTTCAGACCGGGAAAGTGGTAGTGAGGATCTCCGCCTTGAGTATCGCTATCTGGAATTACGTACTGCTGAGCTGCAAAACTTGATGGCCATTAGATCCAAAGCCTATCAGAGTGCTCGCAGCAGATTAAATGCAGAAGGCTTTATGGAGTTTGAAACCCCAGTTCTCATGAAATCCAGTCCTGAGGGCGCCAGGGATTACCTCGTACCGAGTCGAATTCACAGGGGTAAATTTTATGCCCTTCCTCAATCTCCACAGACCTATAAACAATTGCTCATGATATCTGGATTTGATAAATACTTTCAAATCGTAAAGTGTTTCAGGGATGAAGATTTGCGAGCAGATCGTCAACCAGAATTCACCCAGATAG